>Ga0209712_10001125_pt1 | contig 22994 bp, 19 predicted proteins | sample ArcOceMetagenome_FD_187443 | JGI IMG/M metagenome (GOLD analysis project Ga0209712, IMG submission 187443) | Marine eukaryotic phytoplankton communities from Arctic Ocean - Arctic Ocean - Greenland ARC118M Metagenome (SPAdes) (version 2) | ecosystem: Environmental > Aquatic > Marine > Oceanic...
TCTATCATCAGGTCTAAGTTTTTGTATAACTCTTCATCGTAGGTTTTGGCCAACCCTTCAACTTCTACCGCCAAGCGGTGAAGCTTTTTAGTTTCTTCAAAACGAATAAACGGACTTTGTCGGCTAGAAGGTTTGACCTCATCCAATTGAATTTTATCAATCTGGCGAGCACGGGATGTAGCTTGTTTTGATTTTGATGCGTTGGCTGAGAATCGACTCACAAACGCTTTGAGCTCAGATATTTGCGCTTTTTTCTTGGCGTTATCCGATAATAACTGGTCACGAGATTGAGTGGCGGCTGTCATGTACTCATCATAATTACCAGGAAATAAACGAATTTCCCCATAATCGATGTCTGCCATATGGCTACAAACAGAATTTAAGAAGTGCCTATCGTGAGAAATAATGATCATGGTGCAGTTACGTTCGTTCAGTACAGTTTCCAACCAGCGGATAGTATTGATATCCAAGTTGTTGGTAGGCTCATCGAGTAACATAATGTCAGGATCAGAAAATAATACTTGGGCTAGCAACACCCTAAGTTTCCAACCTGGCGCAATTTCACTCATAGGACCAAAATGTTGTTCAATAGGGATCCCAACACCAATCAGTAACTCACCAGCTCTAGATTCAGCCGTGTAACCATCCATTTCGGCAAATTCAGACTCTAAATCGGCAACCCTGATCCCGTCTTCTTCAGTCATATCAGGATTGGAGTAAATAGCATCGCGTTCAACTTTAACTTTCCAAAGTTCACCATGACCCATAACAACAGTATCAATAACGCTACAGTCTTCATATGCAAACTGATCTTGTTTTAGTTTACCGATCCGTTCGCCTGGGTCGACAGACACATTGCCGCCAGAGGGCTCTAAGTCACCACCAATGATTTTCATAAAGGTTGACTTACCACAACCATTTGCGCCAATCAGGCCATATTTATTGCCATTGCCAAATTTGGCTGAGACATTTTCAAATAAAGGCTTTTCGCCAAATTGGATTGTAATATTTGCAGTTGTTAGCAATGTCGGTACCTCAGTATTAATATTCAACTATTGTTTACCATCACATACCTTAAATAAGTGATGTGTAGATGGCAAAAATTCGGCGCAAATTATGCCACAAAAATCGTGACATCGCTAAGGGGTGAGGGTTCTTTTTACATATTTAAGCTTGATGTTTTGACAATTCAGTTTTTAAGAGGGTGAGATGACGTCGCATCAAGCGATGACACTGTTTAGTCGTGAGTACTATGGTTTTGGGGTCTTTCTTATTTTGATAGGTTAATCGCAAATAGTATTGGGTTAGTTGAGAAAAGGGATCGCTCACTTTATGTGGATAGCGTTCACTGATCTGTTGACTAAATGCACTGGGTCCTTGCCAAGTTGCCCTTTGGGTTCCTGCTTTTTCAATGGCATTCAGTGCTTTTAAATATAAGCGTTGTGTTGTCACAAGTCGATTTTTTAACCAATGAGGGACAAAGAACAAACTCAGTAACAAAGCGATACTCAACATTATTCCTCCGCCTAAGATAGATAAGCGTTCTGGGGTAAGTTTTCCTAATATAGATTTGAATAGGTCTCGTTGCCTATCACTATCAAATCCTAGTACCCAGCGACTCCAGTTGTAATCTATGTCTGCCAAAAAGAGTCTTACATTATTGAGCCAATCTATATTGGCAAGTCTGGCTAGGGCAAAGGGAGAGTCAGCTAAAAAACTGCCTTCTTCTTGCATCGCTTGTTGTAAACCAAATTCTATTCTGTCTGGCGATACAAGTGCAGTCGGATCGATACGTTGCCAACCTGAGTTATCACCCCATGTTTCTACCCAGGCATGGGCATCGTATTGATATATGCTCAAATACGATGATTTCCCAGTGTTTTCTACTAATTCGCCCCCTTGATAACCTGTTACTATGCGTGCTGGGATGCCGCCTAACCGCAGTGCATAAGCTAATGCGCTGGCATAGTGGCTGCAAAATCCTGCTTGATTATCAAATAAAAAACGATCCACGGGATCAACCAACATCACATCAGGTCGTAAGGTGTAAACAAAGGGGTTATCAATAAAGTGGCCTAAAACTGCTTCTACAAACTTGTTGTTGTCTTGATGTTGTGCACGCAGGTTATTGACCCATTCTCGAGTTCTGTTATTGGCTTTTTCAGGTAAGCTTAAGTTAATCTTTTTTTCAGCTGTAGTCAGAGTTTGGCTGGCCAAGGCTTCAGGGTATGAACGCACTGCGTACTGATATTTGCTCACTACTGGCTGGCGATTAAATAACAAAAAATCACTGCTTTGCATTATATTCCTGCGGCTCTGAGCATTAGCGGGCACCGCAATGTCCAATGCAAATAACCAAGGCTGATAGGTAGGCTCGGCGATCACTTCATAATTTAAAAAAGGGCCCGTCAATTTAGGCTTAAATTGCTGCTTTGTTTTTAATTGATATTCTCGTATCTTCTGACGATAAGGATGGACTTTCCATGTTTTGCCATCAAAGTCTTCCATGACTATGGCTCGCCAGTATCGTTGCCGCCCTATGGGCGGCGTGTCTTCGAAAGTTGCTCGAAATGCTAATTCGCTTGATTGCGAGAGAGCGGCGATATCGCCTGGTGTTAACTGTTCTGAGAGACCTGTTTGCGCACCCGTGGCTTTTGGGGTATGCCACAGTGGTGATAGCTGGGGTAGCACTAAAAACATCAATAAGCCTATGGGTAATGCTTGTAAACTTAAGATTGAGACAGTTTTTAATTGTTTGTGTATAGGGTTTGAAGGGGCGTGATAACAAGCTAAACTTAATAATAGCCCCATACACATCACAGCATAAAACAGACTAAAGCCTATCGATTGATTAAAAATAAAACCACAGCCAATTAAAAAAAACAAACTAATGACTAACTGATACACATCTTTTTGACTACGCATTTGCATCATCTTTAAGGCACAGGCGAGGATCAATAAATTAACCATTGCAAATAATAAACCGGTACTTAAAGCTGAGTAAATCAACCCTAATATACTTAACAATGCTAATAAGTTTAGTGTACGAATCGATGGTAGGGGTTTGTAATAATTATAGTAAATCGCACCTCTGATTACAGTTGCGCAAGCCACCAATAACAATATCCAAATAAGTATTGAAGTAAAAAGACTAAAACTGACAAATACCAATATCATCGCCAATAATAACAATGCAATATTTTTAGAAGACTGCGCTGCGCCTTGATGTTTAAGGTTTTGTTTCAGCCTGATAAACATACTTACTGGCCTGCTTCAGTAAAATAGGCTAATGCAATTAAGCAAGCGAGTCGGTGTGCTGCACCACTATTGGGTGCAATACATTGTGTCCCTAAGTCTAAGCCAAACGTGCGTTGTGTCCGGCTCAATTCAATTACCTGATAACACAATTCGCCAAGCTCTCTATCTAACGTTGTTTTAGACACAATGCTGTGCGATAACACTTTATTTTTGCAGTCAGCGGATAGTTTAAGCCAGCCTACGTGATTACTCACAGAAGAAAACTGTTTGCTGACCATACCTCGGCCTTTAGCGAGTTGCTTCCATGCTACATGGTTTAACGATTCGCCTACTTGATATGCTTTGAGATGTGAAAAGTCATCGTGGCCGGTTTGTTCATTGGCTATTTCACCACTTTTTTTAGCCGTACTATGATCACTAATATGCAGTTGTATTTCGCAAGGTAAAGGTTTGGGGAAAACTGTAATGTTGTGAGTAAAGGCCAAATGTGTCCAACAACGGTACAAGCCCAAAGGATAAAAGCTTTGAACTGTGACTCTAGATAATGTCAGCTTTCCTCTTTGATGACACTTCTGGCTTAAATGTATTGGATTAGTATATGCATCTGCATCAACCTCAGTATTTTGTTGTTCATATTGAAATTTGGTTTTTTTAGTGGATTTATGCTGATGAGTTTGGAACTTAAAATGTAAGAGTCCTTTTGTAGAAAATGTAGCAAGGTTATTGCTATCGTTGTTGGCATTTAACCACAACGGTACTTGTAAATTATCACCCACAAATACTTCGGGGCACTTTCCAATTTGTAAATCGATGCGGGCAAAGTTGATATAGCTAGCCAATAAGTTGACTAAAAATATTGCCAATAAGAAATAACACAGTAACAACATCAAGTTATTTTGATAATTAGTGCCAAGCAAAAATAGCAGTAAGCATAAAGACAAAAATAATAGGCCAAATTTAGCTGGGAATATAAAAATATTGTGATGGTTCAATTGATGTTGAGTGGCCGCAGGGATGCGCTTATTTAACCATTTGTCCCAGTAACGTTGTAGTAAGTCCATAAAAGAGCCTAAGCTACAATAGGATCGATAGCTTCGAGCAATGTTTTGCTTAAACTGCCTTGAGAACTAAAGTCGCTTGAAGCACTCCGTAATCGATGTTCCGCTACTGCTGGAAGTATAGCTTGTACATCTTCTGGAATGATAAAATCTCTATTATTGATAAAAGCCCAAGCTTTAGCGGAGCTTAACAATGCTTTAGTTGCGCGAGGTGATAACGGGTTAGCGAATTGGTTACTTTCACGGCTAAACGTGACTAAACGTAATATGTAATTGAGTAATTCATCAGATGCATATACTTGTCTGACTGCTTCCTGTAATTCAATAAATTCGGCTATACTCATCACCGTTTCTACCTCATGTTGTAAGCCCCCCAGCTGTGTCTTTAACATACTTTTTTCTGCTTCCTTGTCAGGATAGCCTAACTGAATACGCATTAAAAACCTGTCCAATTGAGACTCAGGCAGAGGGTATGTACCTGATTGATGCATGGGGTTTTGTGTGCCTATTACAAAAAATGGCGAGGGTAGAGGGCGGGTTTTACCATCCAAACTGACTTGTCTTTCTTCCATTGCTTCAAGCAGTGCACTTTGAGTTTTTGGACTAGCCCGGTTAATTTCGTCAGCTAGCACCAGTTGATTAAAAATAGGCCCGGGATGAAAGCGAAAAGTTTGTTCGTTATTATCATAAATATTGATCCCCAACATGTCTGCTGGTAATAAGTCTGATGTGAATTGGATACGAGAATATTCCCAGCCTAATACTTTAGCTAAAGTGTGTGAAAGTGTGGTTTTCCCCATACCGGGTAAATCTTCGATTAACAAATGACCATTAGCTAATAAACACGTCAGTGCCAATTTAACCTGTCGTTGCTTACCAATTAATACTTGACAGGATTGCTCTATGGCTATGGCTAATTTATCTTGCAACATCGGGTGATAGTATCCAGAGTATAAAATCTGATGTAAGAATCAATATTTTAGCGCAAATTAGGTAAACTTTTGATTGTTTTACTAATACTTGTGTATGAAATCGAATTAATCGATGAATTGATTGCGTCAATCCGTATAATATTAAATATGTGAACCATTATAAAAAATAATCTTATGAAAAATATACAAATAGAAGATGACCTTTACCACTTTATTGCTTCACAGACTCAAGATATAGGTGAAAGTGCATCAGAAATTTTACGCCGATTAGTCATGCCCGATACGCTTTTTGATACCATGCAAGAAAGTAGTGCTGATAGTTCCAAGTCTGAACACGCTGTAGATAAAAAGGAAGGTGGTGTTCAAAATATTGAGCAAGTTTGTCAGGCTTCGGCTGTGTTGAGCGAGCTTGAAGGGCAACACTTGCAAGCTATTCCTAAGATGGTAGAAAAATGGCTGCTGGTATTATCAATTATCCACAAATATCATACCCAGCAATTCAGTAAAGTGTTAGGCATGAGTGGGCGAAATAGAACGTATTTTGCCACTGACAAAGATACACTCTTAGCGACTGGTAGCAGTACTAACCCTAAAAACGTGCCTGGCTCAAAATATTGGGTGATCACCAATAACAATACTGTAAAAAAAATCAATATGCTTAAAGAAGTGGCCGAGCAGATGGGTTTTAACCTATCCGAAACAGAACAATTAATTGCAACACTTGCCCCTGAACATGCTTAATAAAAATAAGGAACATTATGGCTCTCCACCCAGAAGCAGGAAAACTCGCTTGTAAAGAACAATTGGTCAACGTTGCTAGGTTGATTAGCACTTATTATACTCATCAACCTACAAAAGGTGATAGTACTCAAGCTGTATCCTTCGGTACGTCAGGACATCGGGGAAGTTCGCTTTTAAATACCTTTAACGAAGTTCATATAGCTGCTATATGCCAAGCGTTAGCTGAATTTAGAAAGAAGCAAGATATTACAGGTCCTCTCTATATGGGCATGGATACCCATGCTTTATCTGAAGCCGCATTTTCAACTGCTGTCGAAGTATTAGCAGCAAATGGCGTTTTTCTTGTAGTCCAAGAAAAACGCGGTTATACCCCTACACCTGTTATTTCACATGCGATTTTGCAGCATAATGCGGACTCTCCGAAAGACCAAGCTGATGGTGTGGTAATCACTCCCTCACACAACCCTCCAGAAGATGGTGGTTTCAAGTATAATCCGCCTCATGGTGGACCCGCAGACAGCGATGTAACCAACCTTATTCAGCAACGTGCAAATGAAATCATCAGCAATGATATGGCTGATGTACAACGTATGAGTTTGTCTGCTGCTTATGACTCTGTTTATGTAACAGAAATTGATTTTGCTGAGGATTACATTGCGCAGCTTGATCAAGTTATAGATATGCAAGCTATTGCCAAGGCGGGATTAGTGTTAGGCACAGATCCTCTAGGTGGTGCAGGTTTGGGCTACTGGGACAGAATAGCCGAACGTTATGGGATTAACATTGAAGTGGTTAACCGTAATGTTGATCAGCAATTTAGTTTTATGCACCGGGATAAAGATGGAAAAATTCGCATGGACTGCTCATCACCTTATGCTATGGCAGGTTTGATTGATTTAAAAGATAAGTTTGATGTAGCCTTTGGCAACGATCCTGATTTTGATCGTCACGGCATTGTCACTCGCAAAAGTGGGTTGATGAATCCTAATCATTATTTAGCTGTGGCCATTCAATATTTATTTCAACACAGAACGGATTGGCCACAAAATATTAAAGTCGGTAAAACCTTAGTGTCCAGTAGTATGATTGACCGTGTGGTGGAAGACCTAGGTCGTGAATTATCTGAAATGCCAGTAGGGTTTAAATGGTTTGTGCAGGGCTTATTGAATAGTGAAATAGGTTTTGCCGGTGAAGAAAGTGCAGGCGGTATATTTTTGCGTCGAAATGGCAAACCATGGGCAACTGATAAAGACGGGATAATTATGTGTTTGTTGGCTGCTGAAATTATTGCTGTAACAGGCAAAGATCCTGGTGAGCATTATGAGACTCTTACCGAGCAGTTTTCATCACCTGTTTATACGCGTATTGATGTAGCTGCAAATCATGCACAGAAGCAAGTATTAAGTAAAATGGATAAAAGTGTTATTCAATCTACCAAGTTGGCAGGAGAAACTATCACTAATATTCAAACGCATGCTCCGGGTAACAAAGCGGCCATTGGTGGCGTGAAAGTCAGCACCAAAAATGGTTGGTTTGCAGCGCGCCCATCTGGCACTGAAGATATTTACAAGATATACGCAGAAAGTTTTAATGGTGCTGAACATCTCAATTTATTAGTTAATGAGGCCCAAACACTGGTTGAACAAGTGTTTAAAACCGCAAATGTATAGATAATAAGCCTGAATTGTGAATTTCGTGTAAATAAAGTACGTGTTTTTTCATAAATACGTACACTTTATTACTTATTTAACGTTTATTTAACAAACTAATGCCTCAAATACTGCTAAAACTACCATATTAAATTTTTATGTGATTTTATTACGTCATTTAAAATCTGATATAAACAAAATACGTCAGGGTAAGTGACATCCGAATAAAGCTAATTTCAGGTGCAATATGACAGCGAAAAAGTCAGTTTCTAAAACGTCTTCTTTACCAAAAAAAACCATTAAAGATGCAATTGTTAGACATTTACATTGTTCATTAGGCACCGACGAAAATAAAGCAGACAACCATGCTTGGTGGAAAGCGACCTGCGCTTCAGTGCAAGAACATGTGTTAGAGCAACTGCGTAAAACTCAAAAGTCTCATTATTTAAACGATACTCGTGCCGTACACTATTTTTCTGCAGAGTTTTTAATGGGTCGGTTAATGTCTAACAACCTGCATAATTTAGGCTTATTCGAACAAACCGATCAAGCCTTAAAAGAACTAGGAGTCAACCTCACCGACATTATGGAAGAAGAGCAGGATATGGCTTTGGGTAATGGAGGTTTGGGGCGATTAGCTGCATGTTTTATCGACTCGCTTGCAACACTTGATATGCCAGCTGTGGGTTATGGTTTGCATTATGAGCATGGCTTATTTCGCCAGGAAATCAAAAATGGTGAACAAATTGAGCGCCCAGACAGCTGGCGTGATTACGGGAACCCATGGGAAATATGTCGTCCTGAGTCAATTCAAGAGATCCCATTGTATGGTTATGTTGAAACTAAATATGGTGAAAGTGGCGAAATTAAAAAAGAGTGGCACCCCGGGCTTATTGTTAAAGGGTTACCTTGGGACATTCCCGTAGTGGGTTATGGAGGCAAAACCGTAAATGTTTTGCGTTTATGGCAAAGCCAAGCGTCCAGTTACTTTAATTGGGATGTGTTTAATGCTGGTGGATATGTAGATGCACAAAAAGAAAACGTGCAAGCTGAAACGATTTCTAAAGTGTTGTATCCCAATGATGAAACCGAAGCAGGTAAAGAGTTACGCTTAATTCAACAGTATTTCTTTAGCGCTTGCTCACTAAAAGATATTATTCGTCGATACAAAAGAGCTCATGCAAACGATTGGAGCCGTTTTTCCAGTCAAGTAGTGATCCAATTGAACGACACCCACCCAGCTATAGCCATACCTGAATTGATGCGGATTTTATTAGACAGGGCTGAGCTGGATTGGGATAGCGCATGGAAAATCTGTAGCAAAACATTTGCCTACACTAACCATACATTATTACCCGAAGCATTAGAAAAATGGCCTGCTCGTATGTTCGAGAAAATTCTACCCAGGCATTTAGAGATAATTTACGAAATCAATCACCGCTTTATGAGCGAAGTGGAAAAAGTGTGGCCAGGTAACAATGTCATCAAGCAAAAGTTGTCCATCATAGAAGAGGGCAATGAAAAGATGATACGCATGGGTAATTTGTCGGTCATTGGGTCTTTTGCTGTTAACGGTGTGGCTGAAATTCATTCGTCTTTAGTGAAGAAAAATCTGTTCCCAGAATTTCATAAAATGTGGCCAAATAAGTTAACGAATGTCACCAACGGTATTACCCCGCGCCGCTGGTTGAAGGCTTGTAATCCTAAATTATCTGCCTTAATAGATGAAAAGATTGGTAATGATTGGCCGTTGCACCTAGAAAAGCTAGAGCAATTGAGTCAGTTTGCCGACAATGCTAAGTTTCAAAAACAATTCATGAAAATAAAGCACGAAAATAAGGTCGCCTTGGCAAAAGAGGTGTTCGCTTTAACAGGTATAGAAATTAATCCTAAGGCTATCTTTGATGTGCAAATCAAACGCTTACACGAGTATAAACGCCAACATCTCAATCTTTTACATATTATGGCGTTGTATCGTCGATTGTTAGAAGATCCTAGTTACGACATGCAACCCAGAGTATTTTTATTTGGCGCAAAAGCCGCTCCCGGTTATAAGTTAGCTAAGGACATTATTTATGCAATCAACCAAGTGGCTGAAAAAGTGAATAATGACAAACGGGTAAACGGTAAGATAAAAGTGGTATTTTTACCTAATTATCGTGTTAGCTTGGCTGAGAAAATAATTCCTGCTGCTGATATCTCTGAACAAATTTCTACTGCAGGCTTAGAAGCCTCCGGTACTGGAAATATGAAGCTATCATTAAACGGTGCATTAACTGTAGGCACATTAGACGGTGCAAATATTGAAATCGCTGAAGAAGTCGGTGATGAAAATATTTTTATTTTTGGTCTAAACGTAGATGAAGTGCATGAGCTTGATAAAGCGGGCTACAACCCTTTTGATTTTTATTACAGCAATAAAGAAATTAAGGCAGTTTTAGATTGGCTTGAAACTGATTATTTCACACCTGGCAAGCCTGGTGCATTAGCATCCCTCAAATATAGTCTTTTAGAGGGGGGAGACCCTTACAAAGTACTGGCTGATTTTGAGTCCTATTCAAATGCTCAGCAAAAAGCTGATAAAGCTTATGGAGATAAATCAGGTTGGGCGAAAATGGCAATACTCAATACCGCACGTATGGGGAAATTCACCTCAGATCGTTCAATTAAGGATTATGTAGATAAAATTTGGAAATTGGAGCCATGTACAGTAGATTAATTTTTATACTTATATGATTTAAGCAAAATTAGAGAATAAGCTACCTAGACTGATTAAAACTCAAACAAGTGTTTGAGTTTTTGTTGTTATAAAGTCAGGACAAATAGTTTAACTGGCAAATCCTTGTTTGAGCTGGCCAATAAAGATTTATCCGATAGCGCGTCGATTGTACGTGATTATCAGACTGCTTAATTTACTCTTCTCAGATTTATTCTCAGTTATAAAAGAAGAGTTAATATTCAGATTAGCGTAATATTAATACTTTAGAAATCATATTTGCGAGTGATACCAACTCACTATGGAAACACAAATCGATACATCCATTCAAAACACCATTGAAACATTAAAGCTGCATGGCAATTTTCTCTCTTTATCACGCACCCAACCTTCACTTTTTAGTACTTCTTTCCAGTTTTTCATCGATGCACACACACAAGTTAATGTCTTAGCAGAGGGGATTATTAGCTTTGAAACTATTGCTGATAGTGATAAAGATATCGTACTCTCTTGTGGCATACATGGAAATGAAACAGCGCCCATAGAAATCTGCGATGATTTAGTCAAAAGTATTTTGCTTGGTAAAATAGTGATAAGACAACGGGTGTTATTTTTATTTGGTAATTTACCCGCTATGGATATTGCTCAACGCTTTATTGAAGAAAATATGAATCGTTTGTTTAGTGGCGAACATCAAAACTTGGCTGCTGGACAACAGACAAATCATGAAAGACGCCGAGCCAAACAATTAGAAGATGTAGTCAAAAATTTCTATCTAGGAATAAATACTGTGCAGGGTAGGAGTCGTTTTCATTATGATTTACATACCGCTATTCGTGCATCTAAAAATGACAAATTTGCTGTCTATCCATTTCAAAATGGTAAAGCCTGGGACAAGTATCAGCTACAAATTTTGTTAGCCTTTGGGGTGAATACTATTTTATTATCTGGAAGTCCGACGACGACTTTCAGTTATTACTCAGTCAATGAATTTAATGCCAATGCATTTACTGTTGAATTGGGTAAAGTGTTGCCGTTTGGACAAAACAATATGGACGATTTTAGTGATGTGGCGATAACACTCACCAAGTTGATTTGTGCTGTCGATTTAGAGCTTAAAGGCTATAGCGATGCAGATTTCTTGATATATGAAGTGAATCAAGTGATCAACAAACACCAAGCAGACTTCACCCTCAATTTTGCACCAGACGCCCCCAATTTTAGTGCTTTCCCTAAAGAGCATTTATTAGCCTATGAAACGGGTTGCGAATATCGAACTCAATTTGAAGGTGAAGCCATCGTATTTCCAAACGCCGAAGTTGAAATTGGTCAACGGGCGTTGTTAACGGTTATACCAACTAATATTTAAGGTTTTGTATGACTAGCTTTGTTTTACACCCACAATTAGAGAAGGATAGTGCACTAGTCACTGAGTTAGTTTTATGTTCGGTACGTTTAATCAATGATGCCAATTACCCTTGGCTAATCTTAGTACCTCGAATAGCAAATATAAGTGACGTTATTGACCTAAATGCTGCTCAGCAGCAAATGTTATGGCAAGAATCTGCACTGGTCAGTTGGGCACTTAAATATTTATTCACACCTGATAAGTTGAATATTGCTGCGTTGGGTAATATGGTGCCTCAATTGCATTTACATCATATTGTGCGTTACCAAAATGATCTCAGTTGGCCTAAACCTATTTGGGGACAGGTGCCGTCTAAAGCCTATTCAAGTGAACAACTGATGCACCAAATTGACATGATTAAGATTGGAATTGAAGCAAGGAGAGACACATGATAGTAACGACCACTCATCAGTTAGAAGGCAAAAAAATTGAACAGTATTTAGGTATTGTTGTAGGTGAAGCGGTGATGGGAGCTAATATCTTTAAAGATATTTTTGCTTCAATCCGCGATATTGTGGGTGGCCGTTCAGGTGCCTACGAAGATGAACTCACTAAAGCACGAAAAATTGGCTTTCAGGAACTAGAACAGGAGGCTCGCTCTATTGGTGCTAATGCAGTTATTGGTGTCGATATTGACTATGAAGTAGTAGGTAAGGGTGGCAGCATGTTAATGGTGAGTATTAGTGGTACGGCTATTAGGTATGTTGATCAGTAGGGTGTAGCAGATAGTTTTAGCTAGTTAATGCCCTAACGGGCACTGCCGTCCCGCGAAGCGTATTTTGTGCGATGTATACAGCGATAAAAGCATGCGCTGGCGCTTTCCGCCCTCCCGCGCGGCGTCCGCATGGCAGGTTTCTCACATAATCCCTTCTGTGCGACTTACTTTTTTTCTGCAGGAAAAGAAAGTAAGCAAAAAAGCCCGCTCGCCAAACTATGTTCTTCATCCAATGATTAGGCAAGTTTCTACAATGTGCTTATTCTCAACAGATGCAAACACTTTAAATTAGTCAATCACACGTCCATGATAACCGGCACCCAATCTCGACGTCCGTGTCGAGCTGTTCAACTGGGCGAAGCTGTGCTTCTAAGAAATCCAGTTTCACCCTACGAAATCTCATAAATAATTGGCGAACATACATACGAGGGTAGGGCAAATGCATCGGTTTCGCCGACTGATATTTAGATACTTAATTTAAATTAAGTATCTGGTTTTATATCCAGAGGTAGGGTGTTTGTCCAATAACAGCCGATCGTGGACATTTTGGGGTATTTCCACAAGTATTATTTGCCTGAATGTAGTAAAACGTTTATAGAAGAAACACGTAGAGACCGTGTAAAAATATGGTCTGAATAATATTGGAAATAAGTGGGGGTGAAAGATCCCTTTATGTCTTCGAATAAGTTGTTGAACCTGCCTCGCAAGCTCGGGGAAGTGGCTTTACGATGAATTTAACTGGATAAATAAAAGGGCTATCCACTTAGCCCGACCAACCACTACATGTTGTGTTTACTAGATTTAACCTCGATGCCACTTTGCTGACCTAATGTAGAAACAAAAACACAGCCTTTAAGGACTGCTTAGTGTCAAAAGCCAACATAAGGTTCTAGTCTAGAAAAGACAAAAACCGACCTATAGCGGAAGTTAGCTAACTCGAACTATCAGACTATATTGAGCTAAAAATCATCATGCGAGCTAATTAGTTTTTCAACCACTAATGCGCATATCTTTGCACTATAAAGTACCAGCATACCGACAATAAAAAAACACACCTATACTGCATAAAATTACAGCGATTGGGGGTGATATATGTCACTTGTAAAGGATGCCAGAAGAGAGGGGACGGTAAAGTATGAACGTCATAAACCAGAGCAGACACTTCTTTATCAAATTATTGAAAAATATTACCCGCAGTTTCTGAGCCACTTGGGGCAACAAGATAAATATTTGCCCAAGTATGTGCGGTCAGAATTTGAAGCGTACCTTAAGTGCGGTCGTTTGGAATATGGGTGTTTACGAGTACGTTGTGAAGATTGTCATCATGAGCAACTAGTTGCGTTCAGTTGGCCGCTGCTGCGCATTCATGGGCCCGCGGCATTTGTGCATCCTGCACATCATCACGCAGAGGGTTTTAGTCGCGGACGGCCAGTCCCAGCTGCGGTGCGCGGCGAATGGCAGAAAGCGCCGCCTTGCTGGTTGATGATGTGTTGCCCCATGAGCCCATTAGGCAATGGGTATTGAGCTTCCCTTTTCAACTTAGATTTTTGTTTGCCAGCTATCCTCAGATTATGGGAAAAGTACTGGGTATTGTGTATCGCACACTTGCCACACATATCACTAAAAAAGCAGGCTATAACAAACAGACGGCACAAACGGGAGCGGTAACACTGATCCAACGATTTGGCTCAGCGCTACCAAAACCGCCGGGAGCGATTTTGAACAGCCGGAGGCTGGCTCCGCAGGGGTGAAGGGCACGACGCCCGAAGTCATTTAAATATCCATTTTCATGAAGCACATCCATTGGTGATCCAAAAGATACTCAGTCACCTGAATACAAAAAATGACGAAGTCGTCGAGCTATTGCCCCCACAAAGTCGAGCACCGCCTCAGATAAGTCTGTTTGAATAAAAGCCGTTCATCATCATAAGCAATATTCAGAGCTGGTTTGCACAACAGCGGGAAGCGCTTGTCTTGAATTCTGAATTATGTAGAAACACTTGATTAATAGACGAAAAATAGCCGACTTTCACTCCCTTAAGAATATAAAATAGATGTCAATATGGAAAGTATGAGGCATCATGTATTTTGATTTTAGGAAAAATGACGTTTTATTTTACCTATACTCCTTAGTTGGCAGTAGCCAGTTGCTTACCGCCTGCCTTATCTGGGGTTCCATTTCCACCATGTAGCGCTGCATGACCTTGCTTTTGAAACCCGCCTGCATGAGGCGGCGATGATAACGATGGTCATCGCCATCTCGCAACATTAGGCCATTGGGAAAGATGCGACCGATAACCATATCCCAGGCCTTTTTATTGGAAAACACCTGCCCGTCGTTAACCAGTGTCAGGCGGTGGGCATCGGCCCCATACAACCGCACCAGCGTGATGCCGGCGAACTTCACCATAACAGCATTGCCATATAGCGAACGTTTAACTCCTGTGCGTGCTGTAATGGATTGGTGTAATTTTTGTAGATGAAGCTTATGGCCTGAAAAAGGCCGAGCTTAATCGGTTGTATATCTTCCGCCGAGTTGGCGCTCATTGTTGTGTCGCTCATGTCAGGCTTTCTCCAGGGAAGTGAAATCAGATACTTTGCTTCTTTTGACTACCTCGGCAGTATCTCACCTCTGGACAATGAATAAATGAAAAAATTTCTGGATTTACCTGTGTCTGCGACGGGTTTTGACAAGTTAACTTTCTCAGGTCAGAGAAATCCAGCCTCTCGCCTCAAGTGACTGGCCTGCCTCACTGATTTAAACTTACGGACACTACACCCTCTCACTCTCTCACTCTCTCACTCTCTCACTCTCTCACTCTCTCACCCTCGTGAGATTGTTCAGCCCGATTATCCTCAGACTGCCCAGTGCTGTGGATCGTCGCGGGTCTCAGCTCCCGATGTGCAACGCCATAACTTCGCAGCTTGTCCGTCACGATCTTCGTGGGCTCACCGACATATGATCGCAATAGCCTTTCGAAGAATCGCTGTGCAGCAGACCCGTCACGCTTGGCCTACAGATAGACATAAACAACCTCCCCATCCTGATCAACCGCTCTCCACACATAATGTTGCTTGCCGCTGATTTTGATAAATACTTCGTCGATGTAGAAGGTATCACCATAGCCTATCTGCTTCCGTTTCAATCGACGGGAATAAATTGTTGCGAATTTGACACACCAGAGCCTGACCGTTTCTCCGCTGACAGTGGTACCTCGCTCGGCAAGTAAGTCTTCAATATCTCTGTGACTCAGATTGAATCTAAAGTATAGCCAGGTAGTGTAACTGATGATGTCCGCCCGTAATCTGTGACGCCTATATGTATCGATTGGCCGGTTCTCTCACCTAGTACCGGTTAACTTACCAAAAACACCACAGGAAGCGGCCGTTGTTTGCATACTGCAACCATATCGTTTAGCCTTCTTATCGTCTGAATTATTACTACATAAGGATTGCTTATATGCCTCAATTCGTTATTTTTTTCAGCAAGCAACGCTCATCGATGCGCTTTTTGTCGATCTGCTTATTTTTCCTTTTTAACCTCATATTTTCTGTTTCTGCTAGTGCGCAATCCATTCCTACTATTATCGTATCGCAACAATATCAAGACGGCGAAGTAAGACTCAGCGGAGAATGGGGTTTTTACTGGGGGGAATGGTTGCCCTTAGACGAGATAGATACCCATAAGTACCCCATCGAGACTATTTCTAAGTTAGACTTTTTAGGGAATATTGCCAAAAATGATCAGGGGAGTACGCAGCTATTTGTTGATGGCTATGGCACTTACCTTCTTAAAATAGAAGGGCTAAATGGGGTCTTCAAACGACCCGCGATTCATATGCGCGGCGTCAGTGATGCCTGGGAAGGTTGGTGGGTAGATGAAGATGGTAATAGCCGGTATCTTGGAGAATCAGGAAAAATATCGAAAGAGGCTAATGGCCAGCAACAACGCTATAGAACGACAATTTTAGATTTACCTACAGACAGTAGTAAAGGGACCCTGGTTATTTATCTGTCGAGTCATACATCTGGCCGTGGAGGTTTATTCGCAATTCCCGCTATACAAGAACACCAACAAGCAAGTCGAAGTATCTATATCGATTTGGCGAGTAGAATATTACTCATTGGTGTTGGCATTTTTGTGGTCATACAAAATTTAATTTTTTATGCTCAACGGCCGAAAGAAAAAACACTACTTTTGTTTACGATATTTGGCTTTGCTGGATTAATGCGAGGCTTAGTGTCTTCCGACTACTTCTATGTTTTCATAGGAGACCCCAATCTATTTTCTGCCATTACTAAACTTGAATACTTATTGCTTATTTGGCCAGCGGTAGCAGGCGGACATTTTTTTGCAAATCTTTGTCCGTTTAGTGGTGACAAACGGTATGTGCAAATTAATTATCTCATATTGATAATTACTATTATATCTACTTTACTGTTACCTATAAAAACCGTTATGCACTATTTGTATGTATATCAGTTGGTATTGTTATTCATTGTGACGTCTGTCTTGGCGATTGTTGTTAACGGTATTACGAAAAAAATACAGATCTCTCGATCCTTAATGGTAAGTCTGGTGCCGTTAATACTTGCAGTGTGTAATGACATATATGCGACAACTTCCAGCCAATATAATTTTTTTATTGTTGAACATGCTATGGTTCTATTCTTTTTCGCATATTCGCAAATTCATGCATCGCAATATTTGAGAGCTCTGAAAACTTCGGAGCACTTGTCCAAAAATCTGCAGCGGGAAGTGGATCTTAAAACCGAAGAGTTATCGATTCGTAACAAAATATTAGAGACTAAAGCGATTGATTCAGAACGGCAACGCAACAAAATAGAAAAACTTTCACAAGTTGACCATTTGACCGGATTATTTAACAGAAAGACATTAGATGAATACTCAGCAGCTCAGTTCAAACACACTCAGGAGCATCAACTTCCTCTCTCCGTTATCATGATGGATATTGACGATTTTAAGAATGTAAACGACAAATATGGGCATGTCGTCGGTGACAGTTGCCTTAAGTTTGTTGCTGATCACCTAGCGCAAACCGAACTGCGTAAAGACGATATTGTGGCTCGCTACGGTGGTGAAGAGATATTTGTATTACTACCTAATACTTACTTAGTTAATGCTGAAATTATGGCTGGACGCATTTGCAGAGGGCTAAGCCAGAAACCATTTGTTGGCGACCACCCTCCCATAACGTTGACGGCAAGTTTTGGTGTAGCGGAACGCATCACTAGCAATGTAAGTCGAATTGAAGACCTCATCGACGAGGCAGATAAAGCATTGTATAGCGCAAAGGAAAATGGCAAAAATAGGGTCGAAGTTGCAAAATTTCCAAGACAGTACGCAGACCGCAAACTACCGACCCTTTGAAATCAAGCAACCGCACTACTCCATTGAAAAAAACGGACTTATCCTAATGATGCTGAGCACTGACATGCAGCGTTTCAGGAGAGAGTTTCCGATGAACAACTACATAGCTACGTAATTTATCCGTCGCAATCTTTCGCAGTTTGCCACCGTAACCACGGTGCTTTCACTTTAATCTTCGAGTGTGGATAATGCGCCAAATCTGATGCATCAGAGCCTCATGCTTTCGTAGCTGACGGTGATACCTCGTTCAGCTAGCAGGGCTTCGATGACTTGTTGATTAAGCTTATGATTGGGTACTTTATTATTTTGGGTGTCTACTTAAGCTTACCACCACTTTGTGGATCAAACTGGGCTGTCTGCTGCTGTTACTAACCTTACTCGTCGCTTAACTGGTCATTCTCAATATGTGGCTAATCTGCAAGGGGGGTATGATTCAGACAACGGTGAGCACTCCTTATCTGTTGTCTACAACGTATTTGGTGAGCAATTCTCATTCCTGATATAGATGGATTTGATGATAGTTATCAACAACCTTTCCACTCTTTGGATACGGTTTATAAATATTATCCAAATTTTAATACGACTGTGACCTTTAAGGTGCAAAACCTTTTAGGCAAAAACAAAAAGTTAGCATTTGAAGAGGTACTGTTGCGTTCACAAACCCGTGGAACAAAAGTAAGTTTATCTTTGAAATACGACTTTTAGGTTATTAATTTTTATATTATGGGGTCACTCCATGTGGCCCTATTATTTATATTTAATGACAATACCATATTATTAATTTGTAAAAATTGTAGATAAATACTATCGGTATTAGGTAAGACACTTTTTTCTAAATACATTCTCAGCCCAACTAAAATGCGACATTCACTGCTCTTTATAAAAGACTAAACAAAAGACTCATTTTGTCACTATTGTCGCTGTCATTTTAGCGTCATTTATCTGTAATATTTCTGTCACATACACACCTTATCCTCTGCGCAGTTCTTAAGTAACAGTAATTTTCTGTTATCCAATATTTAGGGTTTGAGGTATGACACGACTGACCAAGTTATCTGCAGCATTTTTAGCCATATTCATAACGGCTGGAAGTAGCGTTGCTCAAGAGGAAAAAGCGCTTGAGCCTGCGGTTCAAAAAGCAACTGAGATCAATGAATCGGCAGTGAGATCTCAACAAAAAATTAACAGCATCACAGATCAAATTGATAACAAATTACAGCAATTTAAAGCTATTAATAAAGAAACGACTGGTTTGGATGTATACAACGGTCAGTTGCAAAAACAAATTGATAATCAAATGCAGGAAATGGCTGACTTAAATGCATCCATTGATGGTGTCAGCATTATCGAACGTCAAATTACCCCGCTTATGATGCGCATGATCACTGGGCTTGAACAGTTTGTAGAATTAGACGTGCCTTTTCTTGCTCAGGAAAGAAACAATCGTGTTGTTGAGTTACAAGCCATGATGGACAGAGCCGATATTGCACCATCAGAAAAGTTTCGCCGCGTAATGGAAGCTTACCAAGTTGAAATGGATTACGGCCGCACACTCGAAGCTTATAGTGGTTTGCATACTATTGATGGGCAAGAGCGCGATGTGGATTTTTTACGGGTGGGTCGTACGGCACTTATTTATCAAACTCGTGACGCGAGTTTACAAGGTACATGGAACAAACAAACACGTCAATGGGAAGCCTTGTCTTCAAGTTACCGTACACAAGTGACTAAGGGTTTACGTATGGCGAAGAAGCAACTCGCACCAGACCTTCTAATGCTACCTATAGCAATGACAGATTAAGGGCCTGACAAACATGATCAACATGAACAACATCCTCAAAAAAATATTATTAATAACCATTATTGGCTTCACTTCGAATTTGGTGCTGGCCCAAGAAGATAAAGCACTGAATCTAGACGCTTTGTTGAAACAGCTTGAACAAGGTCAGTTTCAGCAAAATAAACAAAATGTTAAACGTGAGAAAGAGTTTACAGCTAAACGTTCTGAGCAAGACCAACTGCTACGTCAAGCCAAACAAACTCGTGATGCAGCTTTAGTTACTTCTGAAAAAATGGAAACCCAGTTCGAAGAAAACGAGTTTAAATTAGCTGACTTAAATGAAGCTATGAACAAACGTTTAGGTTCATTAAAAGAGTTATTTGGGGTATTACAGCAAGTATCAGGTGATACCAAAAGCAAGTTTCAAAACTCGATTATTTCTGCACAGATACCTGGTCGTGCTGAGTTTTTAGATAACTTAGCGCAATCAATGGGGGCCTCTTCAAAACTAGCTTCTATCGAAGAAATTGAGCGTGTCTGGTTTGAAATGCAGCGCGAAATGACAGAGTCAGGCAAAGTCACTATATTTACTGTCGATGTTATTGAAGCGGGTGGCAATAAAGTCAGTAAAGAAGTGTTACGTGTTGGGCCCTTTGCTTTGGCTGCGGATGGTAAATACTTAGATTATAACGGCACCACTGGTTCGGTTGCTGAACTTGTTCGTCAGCCGGCTGGTCGTTATGGCGACAGTGCTGCTCAATTACAACAATCATCAGGGGATTTAATTGAGTTTGGTTTAGACCCAACCGGAGGTTCAATTCTTAAATTATTAGTACAAGCCCCAAGCCTAAAAGAGCGTGTAGAACAAGGTGGAACGGTAGGTTATATCATCTTAGCCGTGGGCTTTGTTGGCTTGTTGATTGCGGTCTGGCGCTTTATTGCCTTGTTTATTGAAGGCTCTAAAGTTAACCGTCAACTTAAGTCAGCAACCTTTAAAGACAACAACTGTCTTGGCCGTGTTATGAAATCTAAAGATGATTACCCAGAAGCGGATATCGAAGCACTAGAGCTGCACCTTACAGAATCTATTTTAGGCGAAGTGCCTAAGTTAGGTCGGTCTCTGAGTATTATTAAAGTGATTTCAGTTGTTGCACCGTTGATGGGGCTACTTGGTACTGTTTCGGGCATGATCAACACTTTCCAAGCAATCACTTTGTTTGGTACTGGTGACCCTAAATTGATGGCCGGTGGTATCTCAACTGCATTGGTGACCACAGTATTGGGTTTGGTTGTGGCTATTCCTATGACGCTATTATACGCCATATTAAATACTCGCAGTAAAAGCATCGTTTATATATTGCAAGAGCAAGCTGCAGGTGTGATTGCTGAGCGTGCTGAAGCACATAGCGCCGCTGCCAATAAAAACGAAAAAGCTTAATTCATCATGATTGAAATTCTCGCAGCTGCTCTCGAATCTATTCGCGATTTTACTGAAAGCGGTGGGCAAGTCCTGCTGATTATCGGTGGATTGATTTTTGTAATGTGGTTAATGATTTTAGAGCGCGCTATGTATGTGTTTGTTACGCACAAACAATACAAAAAAGCGGTTATTGCCAAGTGGATGGCGAGACAAGAGCGTTCATCTTGGAACGCTGAGCAAATTCGCCAAGCGATGATTTCTCGTGTGTCGTTAAAATTAGGCACTGGTGTACCTATTATCCAATCACTGGTGGCTTTATGTCCGCTATTGGGTTTGATGGGAACGGTTACGGGCATGATTGAAGTGTTTGATGTCATGGCAATATCAGGCTCAGGCAACGCACGCTCTATGGCGTCGGGTGTGTCTAAAGCCACTATCCCCACTATGGCAGGCATGGTCGGTGCTTTGTCAGGTGTCTTCGCATCAACATGGTTGGCAAGAACAGCAAAAAAAGAAAAGGCGAGTCTTGAAGACACGCTTCGTATGGAACGTAAAACCTAGTCGCTCTTTGTGAGTTCAAACTGGATTAGGCGTTTCACGTAACAAATTAATTGAGATTGATATGAAACAGCATTTCCAAAACTTGATGGATGAAGAAGAAGCCACAATCGATATGACACCTATGTTAGACGTCGTATTTATTATGTTGATTTTCTTTATCGTGACTGCCTCTTTTGTCAAAGAGGCGGGTATTGATGTAAATCGCCCAGAAGCCGCCACTGCAGTTAAGAAAGACCGTGCCAATATTTTGGTAGCAATCAGTGCAAAAGGTGAAATTTGGATCAATAAACGTAAGGTTGATGTACGAGCAGTGCAAGCCAACATCGAACGTTTATATGCTGAAAACCCGCAAGGAACTGTGGTTATTCAGGCCGACAGAAAAGCCACTACAGACGTGTTGATTAAAGTGATGGATGCATCACGGGCTGCAGGTATTCAAGATGTTTCTATCGCTGCGCAGGAGCCTTAAACCGTTATGCCACGAACCATGTCAAAGACTATGCCGCAGACATTATCAAGAGTGGCTGTAGCTATCTTACTGGCAGCAGTTGTCACCTTAAGTTTGTTCTTTTTGATGCAATCATTAATTCAAAGTGGTGGTAGCGCATTAACTGATGCACCTAAAGGCAGTGTTCTGGATTTTGTCCGTGTTAAAAAAGAGGAAGCGGTTCAAAAGAAAGACAGAAAACCTAAGAAGCCACCTAAGCCTGATCAACCGCCACCTGATATGGCGCCACCACAAATGGATGCGCCGAGTCCAGAAAGTACCACAAGTGGTATGGACTTTGGTGCCGATGTAGGCGCTGAACTGTCACTTGAAGGTGGGTTAGCTTTGGAGTCGGGTGATGGAGAGTTTTTACCTATAGTGCGTGTTTCTGCTGTGTATCCAAGAAGGGCATTGCAGCGTGGTATTGAAGGTTATGTGGATGTTGAATTCACCGTGTCCAAGATAGGTTCGGTAACCAATCCTAAGGTGATTCAAGCATCACCTGCAGGTATTTTTGATCAAGCGGCATTGGATGCTACTTTAAAATATAAATACAAACCGCGCGTCGTAAATGGCGAACCCATGGAAGTATCTGGGGTGGAAGTGCGGGTTAAATTTGAACTTGGGGGCTAAAATGTCGATGAATAAAATAATATTGAAATTAGTTGTTCCGGTCTTAATGACTGGTGTGTTGATATCTGGGATGCAAGTGAGTGCTGTTAACGCACAAGAGGTAGTCGTAGAGCGAAAAACCAAACGTGTGCCTACTTTGCGTTCTAAAGTGTATGACCAGCTATCCCGTGCCCAAGGTTTAGCCGATGCGGGTAATCAGGCAGAAGCCTTTGAGGCATTAGACAATGTTAAGTCTAAAGCCAGT
>Ga0209712_10001126_pt1 | contig 22990 bp, 21 predicted proteins | sample ArcOceMetagenome_FD_187443 | JGI IMG/M metagenome (GOLD analysis project Ga0209712, IMG submission 187443) | Marine eukaryotic phytoplankton communities from Arctic Ocean - Arctic Ocean - Greenland ARC118M Metagenome (SPAdes) (version 2) | ecosystem: Environmental > Aquatic > Marine > Oceanic...
TATAGCCGACAAAATACCGGGAAAGTGATGGGCTTCACTTGATGCGAGCACATTATTTGTAGTGATAAGTAATAATACAGATAACAAAATAGTGGGTGCCAATTTCATTTGGTTTCCTTTTAAAATAAGCGTGCCCTTGTGACACTAAACACGTATCTTAAACCTTACACAAATTAATTTAATTAGTCATATAGACTAAAATCGAAGGTCACTCAATAACTAGAAAATGGGCAAGCAGGAATTCTGACGTTAATTATGGTTATTTTCATTATTATTTAATCTTGTAAATTATGTTTATTGATTGTCATTTTTAATAAGTATTGTCTTTAACTGATCACTAGAATTTGTAGAAAATAAACCTTTCTCACAATTGTTAAGTGTATTTTCAGGTAGTTAAATCACTAGATGTTAAACAGAGTAACTCTGGTCATTTATGGACTAGAACAACACAGCTTGCACTAAGTTAGTTACACCATATTTGTGCGGCGCACCTCATTGGCTTTAAGTGTGGAATAAAGCTGCGTTAATTCTATATTTATAGATTTAATTTCAATTTTTGGTTTTATTTGGTGCAATTCAAAAATCACTTTTCTGAATGAGAAATATACAAAGAATAGGCAGAGTAGGCTTTTCAGAGTAATTGATATCTGTGCCTCAGCTTAGTGAGGTGGAACTGGACTTATAGCGAACAAAAATATGTGGTGTAGATTCTCATTATCTAAACATGAGTTAAATCATGTTTAGATACAATAGTTCAATCGATAACAGCGGCTAATAGCCGTTTTATTTTTGTTATGCCCACTCTTCTATTTCAAATGGAGATATTCCCTAATGAGTTTTTAGTTTTAGCCAAAATCAATGAAATTTATTGCATTTCAAATACAAATTTTGTCTTAAATGTTGGCTTGAAACAATGCATGTTATAAAAAAGTAAAAGTAATGGTTTCTGGCGATTTTTGGTAAAAAACTCACAATTTAAAGAGGATGAAAATTGTATTTATAACGCTTCATCAGATAACTTTTTGTTATGGAAGCTAATACCTTTGTATGCTTTAAAATACCTTTTAAAGTGGTCATAAACCTATTTCCTGAAAACGAAATCAATAACGGAAGTTATTATTCTCTCGAATTCAGGACAATCAGGTCATTAGTTATTCAATAAAAAATCAATTATTTGGCCAAATAATCTACAACAGTATCCGTGAAATCTGTGAACAGACCATCTACTTTAAGCCCTTTAAACAATAACTGTAGCGTTTGTTGTGTACTTACATTGTCTGGCATTGCGTCTTTTCGAAAAGTAAAAGGGTGAACTTGTAAACCAGCAATATGAGCCTGTTTGACTAATGCTGTAGGTTGCATCGTCTCTAGATCAATAAGTTGAGGTATCCAAGGGCCTATGCCTTGAGCGACCTTGGCTATTGCCTTTAATCCAGCTGGCGTTTTTAAAATGTCATAATCGGTAGGTGATTCTAGCCAATCGTTTTCGGCAAATAGTTGTATAAGTTTTACTTTCGCGTTTAGGTTATTTCGTAATCGCTGCGTTTCAGCAAAATCAAAACACTGCACATATATGGCTTTATCCGCATCATCTAGCTTATGTTTTCGCAAAATAGTCATGACCAGTTGGCTTATATCTATACCTTGTTCCTTGTGCCACGCCGGAGACTTTATCTCTGGATAAAAGCCTGTAGTTTTATTGAATTGACGATTGAGTTGCTGGATCAGTTCAATTTGTTCTTCAAAAGTAGCAATCTGAAACGTGCCAGTGCCCTGATAACGATTAGGAAAAACTTGTTTGCCCTCTGCGTCTTGGCGCTCATGCACGTTTAGAGTCTGCAATTCAGCCAAGGTGAAATCTAAGACATAATACCGTTCATCTTGACGTTTTCTGTTCGGGAATACTTGCTCTACGTTAGTCACTGTTTCAAGATGAATGTCGTGTAAAACAATTATTTTTGAATCTTTAGTCACGACTAAATCTTGCTCTATAAAATCAGCGCCTTGCGCATAGGCTAAAGTAACTGCCTCAAGGGTATGTTCAGGCAAGTAACCGGAAGCACCTCGGTGTGCAATTACTAAAGGCTTAGCGGCAACTACTAAAGGGGTAGTGACCATTTCTAAGGGTTTAGTGGGGATCACCTGACAAGCAGATGTCATTATTAGCAATCCTAAAAGGCAGTATTTCATAATATTCACTTCATTTACGTTCAATTAATTCGATAGCATAACCGTCGGGATCACGCACAAAAGCGATCACTGATTTACCGCCCTTTACGGGACCTGGTTTGCGATATACATCGCCACCTTGCTGCTCAATAGAATCACATATGGCATAGATATCATCGACTCCGATAGCTATATGACCAAAAGCGTCACCCATAATGTAATGTTCTCTGCCCCAGTTATAGGTTAACTCCAACACGGTTGTATTGGACTCTTCACCATATCCAATAAAAGCCAAAGTATATTGGTACTCTTTGTTTTCACTCTGCTTAAGTAGCTTCATGCCCATAAGATTGGTATAAAAATCAATTGAGGTTTGAAGGTTGCCGACTCGAAGCATAGTGTGCAGTAACCGCATAATTATTCCTTTTTTATTTTAAAGTGAAGGTTGCTAATGATTTATCTGAGCATAGTAGGACGAGAATAGGAACTAAATATGGCAAGTAGGTAATTTTTTATAGATATTATAATTTAACTTAGATTTCGCTGAGTGCGACCATCGGTTTGATTCGAGCCAATTAATAGATCAATAAAACCTGCTGAATATTTTATTAATCTATTAAGTAGTGATTTTTAACATGAAAGTTGGGTGCCTGCAGCATTTTCGTTAATGCCATTTTTGTCACTGTCGGTGCTCATTTTAACTCTTCCCTGCAAAGTAACCGATAATGATCGTGCGTATTCTGCATTGCCATTTTTATGACAAATTAAAATTTCAGTGGATAGATTTGCTTCACCGGTTTCGGCAAACTTAATAATATTGGTTGTGTTGGTCATCAAACTAGTCGAGGACGATGCGCCTATGGAAACTAGTAACTCTTCTGTGGCAGCCCTGATGGCATTGGCGTCTTCGTCAATAAACACTATTTTAGGATCGTTCCAGTCTGTTGAACATACAGAGTAATCTTTCGATGGACATACTACGACTTGGGCTTGTTCGTCTATTGCATGGTGTCTGGCATACTGGATCAGCGAGCTAGTTTCGTTGATTTCTGCGATAATTCGATTTTTTATTAAGATGCTTTGAATACTTGGGCCGACAAATGCCAGTATTATAGCAACAATGGAGACACTGACCATTAACTCAACCAGTGTCACACCTTTTTGTTGTTTCACGTTATGCTCTCCAATTTTAATAGTCTAAAGATAAACTATATTTGAGTTTTTAGGGTATGAAATAGTTATCAAAGGTTAGAATTAATATACACATGTTGATAATATTAGCTCTGGCTTCCTTTCAAGTTATAACCGCCAGACAGATTAAAGGCGGAAAACACCAGCCTAGCTGAACTTTTCGACTGGCTTGACATTATCGAGGTAAAAATGCAAAAGAGTACTGTTATAGAACAAATGCGGGTTTTACCTATAATTGATGTTAATTATGAAGTTGAACGACGGGTCGATTTCATTAAATCTCAGCTTATCGGTAGTGGCTGTAAATCCTTGGTATTAGGTGTAAGTGGAGGCATAGATTCTTGCACTTTAGGGCGTTTAGCCCAAATTGCAGTGAATGAGTTAAATGTTCAGCATGGAAAAGGTTATCAATTTGTCGCGGTAAGATTACCTTATAATGTGCAGGCTGACGAGATTGATGCTCAAACTTCAATTGACTTCATTCAGCCCAGCCAAAGCCTTACAGTCAATGTGCAACCTGGGGCAGATGCGATTGATTTGCAAACTCGTATTGCCATGCAGAGCATTAACTTATTGCCTGACAGTGAAAGTAAGTGCGATTTTGTCAAAGGTAATGTTAAGGCGCGTACCCGTATGGTGACCCAATATCAAGTTGCCGGTTTGCTCGATGGTTTAGTTTTGGGCACAGACCATTCAGCAGAAAATATCACTGGTTTTTATACCAAGTATGGTGACGGTGCATGTGACCTTGCGCCTCTGTTTGGTCTAAATAAACGTCAAGTAAGACAGGTCGCAGAATTTTTAGGGGCGCCGCAAAATATTATCCACAAAGCGCCAACAGCAGACTTGGAAACGTTAGCACCACAAAAATCTGATGAGCAGGCTCTAGGAATGAGTTATGACCAGATAGATGATTTTTTAGAAGGCAAAGACGTAGCCGATGACATTACTGAAAAACTGGTAACTATTTTTGAAAAAACTCAACATAAACGAGTTCCTATCCCAACTATATATGACTAAGCATTTTGAATTAATAATTCACACTAACTGAGACATAAAATGAAAAAAATTGAAGCGGTAATTAAACCATTTAAAATGGATGATGTTCGCGAAGCATTGTCTGAAGTTGGCGTGAGTGGCATGACTGTCACAGAAGTCAAAGGTTTTGGACGGCAAAAAGGACATACAGAATTGTATCGTGGTGCTGAGTATAATGTTGATTTTTTACCTAAGGTTAAAGTTGAATTGATAGTAGCAAATGAACAAGTTGAGCTTTGTATTGAAGCTATTATGAAAACAGCACAAACTGGAAAAATAGGTGATGGAAAAATATTCGTCTATGACGTAGAACGGGTTATTCGCATACGTACGGGTGAAGAAAACGAAGAGGCCGTTTAATTTAAGTTTATTCATCTTAGGTTGTTTAACTGAATAAATGACCAGTCTGTCTATAATTTATTGGTTTTAGAATAAAACTGAAATAATTATAACTGCGCTTAGGTCTAATGCATTGAAACCAGATAACAGTGTTTACTAAACAATTTTCACATCATAATTTTACTGACTAATAATTTTGAAGGATATCCAATATGAAACAAATTAAAAAAACGACTATCGCTACTGCACTTGGTGCAGTTGTTATTGGCTCACTTGCTTCTGTTAGCGCTCAAGCTAACACCAACCCGTTTAGTGTTCATTCTCTAGAATCTGGTTATATGCAAAGCGCCACAGAAGGTAAATGTGGTGAAGGCAAATGCGGCGGCGATAAAGCTGAAAAAGCGGCTAAAACCATGAAAGAAGGCAAATGTGGTGAAGGCAAATGCGGCGGCGATAAAGCTGAAAAAGCGGCTAAAACCATGAAAGAGGGCAAATGTGGTGAAGGCAAATGCGGTGGCGACAAAGCTGAAAAAGCAGCCAAATCCATGAAAGAAGGAAAATGTGGTGAAGGCAAATGTGGCGGCGATAAAGCTAAAAAAGCAGCCAAATCCATGAAAGAAGGAAAATGTGGTGAAGGCAAATGCGGTGGCAATAAAGCCGAGAAAGCTTCAAAAACCAAAAAAGAAGGTAAGTGCGGCGAAGGCAAATGTGGTGGCCAAGCTTAATAACTACTGAGCTTATATAAGAAAAGCATAGTGAAATGATAAAGGCCGGCTAATGTCGGCCTTTATTCTATATAAAGATCAGGAAGACAAATTTAATGACGAATAAACATCTTTCAGGAGTAGGCCTAGGCTTGCGCCGAGAAATGCTCGATGAGCTATTACCTGATATTCCTGCCTCAGTCGATTTTTGGGAAGTTGCGCCCGAAAACTGGATCCCACTGGGGGGCAAGTATCAGAAAAATCTCAACCAATTTACGTCTGCCTGTAACTTTGTTAGTCACGGTTTGTCTTTGTCTATTGGCAGCCCCGAACCTCTTGATGTCAATTTTGTAAAAAGCGTTAAAACATTTTTAGATAAACATCAGATTTTATATTATAGCGAACATCTTAGTTATTGTTCAGGTCAAGGCCACATGTATGACCTAATGCCGATTCCATTTACGCAAGAAGCCGTCAAACACGTAGTGGAGCGGGTTAAACAAGTGCAAGATATTATCGAACGGCCATTGCTGCTAGAAAATGTTTCTTATTATGCCGCACCCGGACAAGAGATGAGTGAGCAAGAATTTACACTTTCGGTGTTGAATGAGTCGGGTTGTTTGATGTTATTAGACGTGAATAATATTTACGTTAATTCGATTAATCATGGTTACGATCCTGAGGTGTTTTTGGCCGCGATGCCTACCGGCAAGATTGTTTATGGACATATTGCTGGGCATTATGACGAAGCCGATGACTTAAAGATTGATACCCACGGTGCTGATGTAATCGAGCCCGTTTGGCAATTGCTTAGAAAAGCCTATGAAATTCATGGTGTTTTTCCAACTTTGTTAGAAAGAGACTTTAATATTCCACCCATTAACGAATTATTAATGGAAATGGAAAAAATCAGAACCATTCAGAAACAAGTGTCTACACTGCAACCTAGACAATTTAGAGCCTGATGAAGTCGTTAAGAGAAACACAACATGCTTTTATTCAGCATATAAAAAACCCCCAAGCTAATCCGTTTGATGGTGGTATCGAAGACCGACGTCTAAAAATCTATAGAGAGTTATTTTTTAATAATATTTTGGGTTTTCTCAGTTCAGGGTTTCCAGTGTTGGAAAGCCTTTACTCTGAAAAACAATGGAAAGAGCTGGCGCGAAAATTTTTTATTGAACATGAATGCCGCTCTCCTTACTTTATTGATATTAGTAAGGAATTTGTAGAATACTTAAGTAGTGAGTACGAACTTGGTGAGTTCGACCCAGTATTTATGCGTGAATTGGCGCATTATGAATGGTTGGAATTAGACGTTAGTGTTCGCAAGTCGACTCAAATTGCTAAGGCATGGGATGGACATTCAAGCATAACTCAAGTGCAGATGTCAGACCTAGCAAGTTTAGTCAGTTACCAATATCCTGTTCACCAAATAAGTGTTGATTTTCAACCCTCACAAGCCAGCGAAATAGTTTATTTAGTGATTTATAGAGATGCTACAGATGAGGTGAATTTCACATTAATTAATGGGGTATCTGCTCACTTATTAAACACTATTATGCAACAAGGAGTGGTGACTATTGATTCGCTAAGTAAAACCATGATTGAAGCGATGCCACAACTTGAGGTCCGACAAATTAATGAATCATTGCAACAAGTCTTGCAGCAATTATTGAAGCAAGAAATTTTATTCCCTGTAGATAAATAGACATTAAGGGGGCTCACTTTTTAGGGCTATCAATTTATTAAACTTTGGATTAATATCAGCGCCTTCAATTTAGTTGTATAACAAAGGGTCATACCCTTTGAGCCTGGAGTGCAATAATGCAAGATGATAACAGTTTACTTGACCCGTTTAGTTGGGGCTATTTTATTGCAGCCTTAGGTGTGATGCTAGCTTTGCCATTAATGCATGTCATTCTGGGTTGGTTCGTTTTTTACCTTTAATATCCGCAACTATCCAACTTATCTAATTATTAAATTACGGGGAATTTCGTGCCCGCCGAATATATAAAATCGGTTATTAAAACCGTTCCTGATTACCCAAAACCTGGGATCATGTTTCGCGATGTGACTTCAGTTTTGGAAGACCATAAAGCTTACTCAGCCTCTATCGAAATATTATTGAAGCATTATGCGCCAATGGGTTTTGATAAAGTAGCGGGTACCGAAGCCCGTGGATTTTTGTTTGGTGCGCCTTTGGCCATTGAATTAGGTATAGGATTTATTCCTGTGCGTAAGCCAAACAAACTGCCTCGTGAAGTGATTAGCGAAAGTTATGAACTTGAATACGGTACTGATAGCTTAGAAATCCATAGAGACGCCGTAAAACCAGGCGAAAAAGTATTGATGTTGGATGATTTGTTGGCAACTGGTGGCACTATGATAGCCACAGCTAATTTAATCCGACGCTTAGGCGGCGTGGTTGAACACGCTGGTTTTGTTATTTCTTTACCAGAACTCGGTGGAGAGCAAAAGCTCATTGATTGTGGTGTCACTAGTTTTTCTATTTGTGAATTCGAAGGCGAGTAACTAAGTAACATGAGTTATCAAGTTTTAGCAAGAAAGTGGCGACCTAACCGTTTTGGCGAGTTAGTTGGTCAAGAACATGTTGTAACTGCCATTTCTAACGCTCTTGATAACAATAGATTGCACCATGCTTACTTATTTACGGGCACCCGTGGTGTGGGTAAAACCACTATCGCGCGGATTTTTTCAAAAAGTTTAAACTGTGAACAAGGTTTAAGTGCCACACCTTGTGGTCAATGTAGTACCTGCAAAGAAATCGAAAACGGCAACTTTATCGATTTACTTGAGATAGATGCTGCATCTCGAACCAAGGTCGAAGACACTCGCGAGTTGCTTGACAATGTGCAGTACAAACCCAGCCGTGGGCGTTATAAAGTCTATTTGATAGATGAAGTGCACATGTTGTCGAAGCATAGTTTTAACGCTTTGCTGAAAACTCTCGAAGAGCCACCCCCTCATGTAAAGTTTTTATTGGCTACCACTGATCCGCAAAAACTACCGGTAACGATTTTATCTCGGTGTTTGCAATTTAATCTAAAAGCCTTGTCACGCACTCAAATTAGCCAGCAATTAGACTTTGTTCTTGGTGAAGAGAGCATTCCGTTTGATAAAGAAGCGCTGAGCCAATTGGCCAGAGCTGCTCAAGGTAGTATGCGTGATGCGTTAAGCTTGACAGACCAAGCCATAGCTCAAGGTAATGGTGTGGTTGGGTTACAAATAGTCACAGATATGCTGGGACTGATGGATAAAAACCAAGTGCTCAAATTGGTTCATGCCGTGGTTCAAAAAGACAGCAAAAAAGTAATGCAACAAGTTGAATTGATGTCGAATCAGGCGCCAGACTATGCTTTAGTCTTGGCTGAAATTATGAGCCTGTTACATCAAATTGCCTTAACGCAGTTTGTGCCTGATGCATGCAAGTTAGAAACTATTTCAGCTAGAGCTATTTTTCAACTTGCTAAATCTGTGCCTGCTGAACAAATTCAATTGCTCTACCAAATTGCCCTTACAGGTAAAAAAGACTTACCACATGCAGCTGATGCCAGAACCGGTCTAGAAATGACTTTGTTGCGTATGTTGGCTTTTTGCCCGAACAATATAAAACTGGATGCGCTAGATATTGCCGCTATCACTCCAGATGTCGAAGTGGTTCTGCAACAACCGGCCATTCAGGTAAGTAGTCAGGTAAAAAGTCAGGCAATAGATAATGTCATGACCGAGTCGGTAACGACTGACCCTGTTGATAATGTTGCTATTGATATTCCACATCAAAGTGAACCTTTGCCTGAAGCTGTTGTTGAGCATTCGAGTCAAGAATCCCTTCCAGTTGAAGTGGTAATTGAAAATAGTCTGCCAGTTCATCAAGAAAATATGGCTGAGCCTTCACCAGCACCAATTGATCAACCTCAGCCTGCTCAAACAGGAACGTCAGAAGCTGACTTATTTGCCCAGCAGCAAGATATTATGACCCAGGCAGAAAGCTTTGGTCATCAACCTATAGATTACGATCAATACCAACCTGTTGATTATGAACCAACCGGTTCTGAAAATATTGCGATGCATATGCAAGATCCACAGGTTGGCATTCATCAACAGGCTGAAGTAAAACCTAATACCTCTACCGCAGATTTGATAGCGCTACGCAAAAAACTCAAACAAAGCCAGCGTGAAGAGGGGGAAGGGGCTGAACAGGTAAAAAAGTCTGAAAGTTCTACTCCTCTTAATTTAGCTTCGATCCGTAAGCAAACTCAAGAATCCGAGAATAAAACTACTCAGAGTCATGACGAAAAGCAAATCCAGGCTGCTTCCATAGCATCAATCCCAGTTTCTGAACCTCAAATAACGCCTGCCCACAGATTAGAAAGCTCACCACCATGGCCTGTGGATAATGAGTTGCAAGGCCAATCTGTGCTTTCACCTGCGGCAACACCCGAAGTTCCTCCGGAACTTCCCCCCGTGGTAAGCCCTTTCTCTGCAGTAAAAACATTGCAGGAAGCAGAGTCTTTCGATTCTACAGCCCATTTAGATAAAGAGAATGTTGGCGATGTCACTTTAGAAATATCCGCTTTTTTACCTAATAATCAAAAAGTCATAAAAGCGTTACAAGTGGATGACTGGAGTAGGTTAATTGAAGATATGCAAGTCACGGCTTTGACCAAACAGTTGGCCTTACATTCTGCTTTTAATCGACATGACAATACTGTCAAATTAACTCTTTTGGATACCAAAGCACATCTTATTTCAGATACCGCGCAGCAGCAGCTTAAAGATGCACTTTGTTTGGCACTTAATGGGCCTATTGAACTTGAAATTGAGCTAGGACGACCCATAAATACTCCTTATGCGTTGCAAGTTAAAGTCAATCAAGTGCGAAACGAATACGCCCGTGAAGTGGTAAAGACTGATCCCGGCATTCAATTGTTACAACAACATTTTACTGCCAAGATCGATGAAGAAAGTATTCAAGCTAGATAGCCTGTAAAAAACAAATGATTTTTAAAGAAAAGAGAGACAGATTATGATGAAAGGTGGAATGGGTAACATGATGAAGCAGGCGCAACAAATGCAAGAGCGCATGCAAAAAAATCAAGAAGAATTAGCCAAAACAGAAATTACAGGTGAATCTGGTGCTGGTTTAGTTAAAGTGACTATGACCTGTAATCATGCGGTACGCCGCGTTGATATCGATCCAAGCCTGATGGAAGAAGATAAAGAAATGATCGAAGATTTGGTCGCTGCAGCGTTCAATGATGGCGTTAGACGTGTACAAGAAACAACTAAAGAAAAAATGGCCGATGTGACTGGCGGCATGCCTTTACCTCCTGGCTTTAAGATGCCGTTTTAATCTCGTTGCCGCGCGATACAATGTATTTTTGATAAGCAAAACAACGTAGGTGATAGATGCAGTTTAGCCCCCTAATTAAAGAATTGATTGATGCCTTTAAGATACTGCCAGGTGTAGGCCCTAAAAGTGCTCAACGTATGGCGTTTCATCTTTTAGAGCGCAACCGACCCGGGGCATTGCAATTAAGCCATGTGTTGCACAACGCTATGGAGCACGTCAAACATTGTGAACAGTGCCGTAATTTTTGTGAAAATAAGTTATGTGAAATTTGTGTTAACCCCAAGCGCCAAGAGAATCAAACGTTATGCATAGTGGAATCTCCACAAGATATGTTAGCTGTCGAGCAAACTCTTGAGTTCAAAGGGCGCTACTTTGTATTGATGGGGCACCTATCGCCAATAGACGGTATAGGTCCTGCGGATATTGGTTTAGAGCAGTTATCGCAGATTTTTGCAAACGATGATATTAAAGAAGTTATCTTGGCAACCAATCCTACTATAGAAGGGGAGGCTACTGCTCATTACATCGCGCAAATGTGTAAGACTCAAGATATACAAGCCAGCCGCATCGCTCATGGAGTCCCTGTAGGCGGTGAGTTAGAGTTTATTGATGGCAATACTTTGACCCACGCTTTTGCCGGGCGAAGAGACCTTTAATTATAAGTAAAGGTTTCGGACAAGTAATAATCTAAGGGTTGCGGCCTGCCATGGTAATATCCCTGTTGCAAGTTGTACCCAAGTCTATGTAATAACAGTGACTGACCTTAGGTCTCAATTCCTTCAATTAAACTATTCATGTTCAATGAACTCACCAGTGCTTGTTCGCACTCTAGCGTGACAGTATTATTTTTCAATATCGTTGATTAACCCCGTTTTCTCTGCCACATCAATCACCTCTTGCGGGCTGATATTACCCAATTCTGGATTACACCAACGCAGTAGCGCTTCAAAAGAGGTGATTTGGTTGGTTGCTAGGTCAATTATGGGTTGATAATGCAGTGACAATTCATTGTTTTTTCAGCCAGAGAAAGTTTTGGGCTAAATTACTTAGACGTTTTAGTCCTTTTTCCATGCCTGTTTGATATTTTATCCACATCTTCTTGCCGAGTTTTTTTGCTTGATACATGGCCGCATCGGCGCACATGATCAAGTGCTCAAGTTCATCACCATCATCAGGGAATCGCGATAAACCTATGCTGGCTGATAATAAAATTGGGTTTTGCTGAGTATCTTGATAAGGCTTTGAAATAGATTCAATTATTTGGTTTAAAAGGTAAACCAAGTCCAGCTCTGGTCAGTCTTGATATAAAGTAAATACAAATTCATCGCCACCAAACCTACATAATGTTGACGTATGTAAACTATTTTCGCGAAGCCTGTTGGCTACTTCGGATAAAATAATATCGCCTGTGGCATGACCCGATGAGTCGTTTACCATTTTAAAACCGTCTAAGTCTACATATAGCAAAGTAAATGGAGTATTAGCATCTACACTGTTTTTTTAGCGCATGGCTTAATCCACGGCGATTAAGGAGTCCTGTTAGGGGGTCTGAACAAGCCTGCAGTTGAAGGCTTGTTCAGTAGTTTTGCGTTCATGGATATCATAATGGTGCAGCAATATTGTGGCGATGCCTTTTACATGTTGCGTATTGTCAGCAAACAGGCGATACCAGGTTTCACCCTGTGCTGTATTCATCAACACATCTTCTTCAAAACGTTTTTCTTGGTTAATTCTTTGATAGATATTCTGCAGCATGTTTGGATCGCAGACTAAATTCTCTAAATGTGTAACTTGGTGTCCAAACGCTTTAGTAAAAGGAGGATTGCCGCTTATAAATTCACCGCTAATAGCGAAACCAGAAATGATAGTTGTGGTGCTAAACTGAACACCAAAATGTTGCATATAATACATACCCAGAAAACTGACAAAATACTTGGGTGTCTTTGCCTTTTGGGGTGAAAGACCAATTCTCTTGAATTCCCTGATTTTGTCTAAATGCTTGTTGGTATTGAATAAGACTATCTTGTCCGGCTGCAGACAACCGTGTTTTTAAATTTCTGTCTTTTAGCGCTTATACTGACGGGTTATCCCATAAATTCAGATCCATCTTATTTGCCCAAATAATACTGAAGTGCTCAATATCATAAATCCATATTGCAGTTTGCAACTTGTCTAACGCTATTGGCATGTAACCTCACATACTATGTGGCCGCCTCAATGACTAAACCCGGTTAATTCATTGTAAGTCACTGAGGCTTGTTTAACAGTCAAATAAAACAATTTAAGAGATCATCCTTGAAAACAAGCTAACCGACCTCATCTCATAACCGTCATTTTAGCAACCACAACTTAGGAGATACTTGGCTATGGCTGAAGCAGCCCAACAAGAAACTCATGGATTTCAAACCGAAGTAAAACAATTACTTCAACTGATGATCCATTCGCTTTACTCGAACAAAGAAATTTTCTTACGTGAATTAGTATCCAATGCCGCTGATGCTGCAGATAAACTACGTTTTAAAGCCTTGTCTAACGATAGTCTTTATGAAGGTGATGGTGATTTACACGTCAAGCTTAGTATTGATAAAGACGCTGGCACTATTACTATTGCCGACAACGGTATTGGTATGAATAAAGTTGATGTGATTGAACATCTAGGCACTATCGCTAAGTCTGGTACTAAAGAGTTTTTTGGTAAATTGTCTGGCGACGATGCCAAAGATTCACAGCTTATTGGTCAATTTGGTGTAGGCTTTTATTCAGCGTTCATCGTTGCTGACAATGTCACAGTTCGCACTCGTGCTGCTGGCGACGACAAAGCAAAAGGCGTGCAGTGGGAATCAGCCGGAGAAGGTGAGTTTACTATTGCCGATATTGAAAAAGCCGAACGCGGTACAGAAATCACTCTTCATTTAAAAGAAGAAGAAAAAGAATTCTTAGATGATTGGCGTTTACGTTCTATCGTAAGCAAATATTCTGATCACATCAGTATTCCAGTAAAAATGTTCAAGCAAGAAGAGCCTGAGCGTGATGGACCTGATGATACTAAAATTCCTGCAGTCCCAGCATTTTGGGAAGCAGCGAACAAAGCGACTGCGCTTTGGACTCGTGATAAGTCTGATGTGAGCGAAGACGAATATAAAGAATTCTACAAACATATCTCTCACGACTTTAGTGATCCAATGACTTGGTCGCATAATAAAGTTGAAGGTAAAACTGAATACACCAGCTTGCTATATATCCCAAGCAAAGCACCGTTTGATATGTGGAATCGTGATCATAAACACGGCCTTAAGCTTTATGTTCAACGCGTATTCATCATGGATGACGCGGAACAAATGTTGCCAACATACCTTCGTTTTGTGAAGGGTTTGCTGGACTCGAATGATTTGCCATTAAATGTGTCTCGTGAAATTTTACAAGATAACAAAGTCACTCAGGCTATGCGTCAAGGTTGTACTAAACGTGTTTTACAAATGCTTGAAAAAACAGCTAAAAATGATGCCGAGAAGTATCAAGCATTTTGGGCTGAATTTGGTAATGCATTAAAAGAAGGGCCTGCAGAAGACCACGCGAACAAAGAAAAAGTAGCTGGTTTGATGCGCTTTGCCTCAACTCATAATGATTCAGAAGTGCAAACAGTTTCTCTTGCTGACTACATAAGTCGCATGCAAGAAAAACAAGAGAAAATCTACTACATTACTGCTGACAGCTATCAAGCAGCCAAATCTAGTCCACATTTAGAAATCTTTCGGAAAAAAGGTATCGAAGTGTTACTCATGGGTGACCGTGTAGACGAATGGCTGATGTCTCACCTGACAGATTTTGATGAGAAATCTTTCCAATCAATCACCCACGGTGCATTAGATTTAGGTGAATTAGACGATGAAGAAAGCAAAAAAGCCTTAGAAGAAGCAGAAAAGCAAGTTGAAGGTTTAGCCGAACGGGTGAAAGTTGCGTTAGGCGACAAAGTGAAAGATGTTAAATTCACTCACCGCTTAACTGACTCCCCAGCCTGTATTGTTGCTGACGAGCAGGGCATGACCACACAGATGATTAAACTGATGCAAGCAGCAGGTCAACCAGTACCTGAAGCGCAGTATCATTTTGAACTGAATCCTGAGCATCAATTAGTTAAGCTATTAGCTGACGTCCAAGATGAAGAACAATTTTCACAGTGGACAAGTGTGCTGTTTGACCAAGCTTCGCTATCTGAACAAGGCAGTCTGAAGGACCCAGCAAGCTTTGTGCAGAATTTGAACAAGCTCCTAGCTAGCTTGGCAAAATAGCCAGTAAACCATGGCAGTTTGTTAACTAAAAACGGGCTTAGATGCCCGTTTTTGTTTAAACAGCCTAAAATAGTGATTATTTAGAGTTTTGGGTTATATCTACCCCCTATTATTCTTGTAACATCAAAGTTGAATGTGTAAAGTTGCGACTTTACTTTTATAAATCAATATATTATTCAGAGGACACAGCATGCGCATTATTCTTCTTGGTGCTCCTGGTGCAGGTAAGGGTACCCAAGCCCAATTTTTAATGGGTAAGTTTGGTATTCCACAAATATCGACTGGAGACATGTTACGAGCAGCCATTAAAGCTGGTTCAGACCTCGGTATTGCTGCAAAACGCGTGATGGATGAGGGCAAACTAGTTTCTGATGAGCTGATTATTGGTTTAGTAAAAGAACGTATTACCCAAGCCGATTGTGCCAAGGGTTTTTTACTTGACGGTTTTCCTCGAACTATTCCTCAAGCTGATGCGATGAAAGAGGCAGATATCAAAGTCGATCATGTGATTGAGTTTGACGTAGATGATGAAGTGATTGTTGAGCGAATGAGTGGACGCAGAGTGCATCCTGGTTCTGGTCGAGTTTACCACTTACGTTACAACCCGCCGACGGTTGAAGGTAAAGATGACCAAACTGGTGAAGAGTTGGCGATTCGTCCTGACGATCAAGAACAGACTGTGCGCAAACGCCTTGGTATTTATCATGAGCAAACTAAACCTCTAGTGGATTATTACACTGAGTTAGCTGCTGTAGGTGGTTGTGCTTATCATAAGCTTGATGGTACTCAAGCAGTGGAAGCCGTAAGGGGTCAGCTAGCGACCTTATTAGGTTAAGTTAAATATGACGTTAGTTTATTAAGCCTGCTTAGAGCAGGCTTTTTTGTGGCAATTATTTTTTTTGGAGAAAGTATATGCATACACCCATTACAGCTTTTTATGCAGGATTGTTGGGTATTTTATTTTTTTACTTTTCGGTATTGGTAGTCAAAGGCCGGTTTAGTAAAAAGATCCCCCTTGGCGACGGAGGTGATCACCACTTTCAACAAGTGATCCGTGCCCACGGCAATTTTACCGAATACACGCCTATTGTGCTGATTTTGCTTTTTATTGCTGAGGTAAACCTAAGTAATCCTATTGTTTTACATCTGGCGGGCACAGCATTGTTATCTGGGCGGTTTTTACATGCTTTTGGTTTGCGTCGCCATTCAGGATCAAGTTGGCAGAGGGCGTCTGGAATATTGCTGACTTTTGCCTCACTAATAACCTTATCAGTGATGAATATATTAATTTTATACCGCTAATTACCAATTATTAGATGTAAAAAAACGGCGTTCACTAAACGCCGTTATGTTTACACATAAAACAGGGAGGTATTTGTAAATTTATTCGTTGTTCTCGATAAGCTTACTGCCAATCTCTATCTTTCTTGGCTTTTTCGACTCTGGCACCACACGCTCTAAATCAACATGTAATAAGCCATTTACTAAGTCAGCAGCTAATACTTTAACGTGATCCCCTAGTTGGAATTTACGTTCGAAGCTCCGCTCTGATATGCCTTTGTGTAGAAACTTACGTTCCTCTTTACCGGATGAATCATTACTTTCTTTTACGGCTTTAGTACCTATTACCTGTAAGGTGTTTTCTTGTACTTCTATGCTGACTTCATCTTTAGCAAATCCGGCAACAGCCATGGTAATACGGTATTTATCCTCAACTAACAATTCAATATTGTATGGAGGATAAGTTGTTTGTTTTTCATTTTTTGAAGCCGTATCAATCATTGATGCTAAGTGGTCAAAACCAATAAATGAACGGTAAAGTGGAGATAGATCGATGTTACGCATTGTGTATATCCTTGTAAATTAAGCAATATAAAATTTAAGTTGCCCCGATAATCGGCGGCTTTTTGGTATGGATTTCCTATCACCAAACCCAATATGGGTTGTGCTCTCTATTTCTAGTAAACACTTCAAAAACAAATCCTGTGTTTCTGTGTCAACCCTTGCGGCATCGACAAGATATATATGTAGTTGGCAAAGTGTTTTTCAATGTTATATATAAAATAAATTTATTATTTATATCTAACCAATTGAATTTAATTAGAAATAAATTTTAATTATTTTAGAGATTCTTCAATGGCAGCCAGTGCATGGATAACAGTGGTGTCATAAAATTTCGTTGTAGTGTCGTTTTTATCCACTAACCAACTTATCTCTGTGCAGCCCAAAATGACTCCTTGTGCGCCTCTTTAGGTTAGGTTTTGAATGATCTGCAAATATTGATTACGGGACTTTTCATCCATAATTCCCAAACATAATTCTTGGTAAATGATCCGATGCATAATATCTTACTCAATGTCAGTAGGAACCAGTACATCAATGGAAAATTTATCGGTTAATCTGTTTTTGTAAAAACTCTGTTGCATAGTGAATTTGGTACCTAGCAGCCCGATTGTCTGTATTTTATCTGCAACAAGCTGAGTACCTGTCGCATCGGCAATGTGTAGTAATGGAATATTCACAGCATCAGAAACTTGCGATGCCACCTTATGCATAGTATTAGTACAAATTAAAAAGAAATCGGCACCGGCTGCTTCAAGAGATTTAGTTGCTTTACTCAAAATGTTTGCCGTTTCTTGCCAATCGCCTTAATGTTGCAACGCTTCTATTTTTGCGAAGTCTACGCTTACGATTACAATTTTTGCCGAATGTAATCCGCCTAACTGTTGTTTAGCACCTTGGTTAATTAATTGATAGTCACTAGCCGTAGACTCCCAACTCATACCACCTACTTAAGCCAATTGTGTTCATCATACTTTTCTTTAAATGGAAAAAGTGTATGACGTTATAATATTTTTCGGGTAAAAAAACCAATAAATGACAATGGTTCAGGTTGTTCGTGTATGTACTAAAACGTTCGCAGTTTTTAGTTGTTTCTCAATCAAAAGTTTTTTAGCTTGAATAACAAAACTTTCTGCCAAGTCTTCATTTACATCAAGAACTTCCACTAAATATTCTATTCTGGCAGTGGCTAATTGGCTAACGCGGGTCAGGCCATTTTGCTGCAATCTTAGTGCTCTTACTTCACCTATATAAGCAACCTCTGTGAGTGCGATATTGCTGTCGACCTGAGTAACAATAGAGCGGTCTATCCTTCTTATTGGGATAGATATCGCTTCATTTACCAACAACCCTGTATTGGTTAGTAAAGACAGTCGGCACTCTTGGCAAAGTCCTATAGTGGCTGGGCGATCGCCAGGTAACAACACAGCGATGGTTTGGTCTAATGTGGTTTTTTGCTGGCATTTATTGCAAAAACAGCTGTTGTTTTCATCACAACATTCGTCACCAGGTAATTGTGAAGCGGGGGTCGCATCACAAAAACCTTGTGCCGGCAAAGTGGGGGCAGGGGCGGGTTGTTGTTCAAATCCTATTGTTAAGTCGGTGACAGTCAATTCACCTGGCGCTTGGGATAAAAAGGTAATGGGAATATTTCGCAGTTCTTGGGTGACCAATGACGTATTTTTGACTACTAAGGTTGTGCTTTGTGGCAACAATAATTTGATTTCCGCTTGGTTTGCGTTATCTGGTACGGTGCCACTTAACACATGAGTTTCAGCACTGTCAGGGGCAATAATGAGAGGGTTATTCCTTTCGATTGTCTCACCAGTATCCCTTAGAAAACTCAGATGTACTTCTGGTGGTATTGTTGCTGTTGTGGGAACATCAAATTTGCCACTGCCGACGAATTCAAAGTTGAATCTTTGCCCCGATTTCACCGCAGTTTTTTGAGTCAAAGAAACGGGCTGTAAAAAATCACTAATGTTGCTAATAAATCGTTGTCCATTATTTATATTGGCAGCAAATATTTTTTTAGATTGCGCATCTTCAGGTATAAGATGCCAACCAATTAGTTCATCTTCCTGTCTTTCCAATAAATCGGCATTTAACAAGGCTTGAGGTGAGGCCATTAAGGATATTTTATCCACTAAAACACTACTGGAGTTGGGCACCACTAACCTAATTTCTACTTGGTCAACCCCTTCAGGTGCTTGAGTGCGTAGCCGGTAAAGTGGGGTGTTTCTATCATCAGGCTGATAAATGCCATCGGGTAAGTGCAATTCTTCTGTTTTGACAACATTACAGCTATCCCCACGCCAGATCATTTCAATTCTAGCGTCTTCGCCATCAACATTAACCTCGGCACTAAGCTCATATTTGCAACCGGCTACCGCCGGTGCGGTTTGTGAAATACCACCGGTATCAAGATCACTGCTAATGATAATGGCGTCAAGAGGTGTGCCAGATGGTGCTAATCCTGGACCAATCTGCTCCCACCCAAGCAAGGTAAAGGTAGGCATATCCAATTCAAGTTGAAAGTCAGAGTTAAGCAATTGTTCACCTTCAGGACATCTGTGTTGCTCAACGGCACTGAGAAAGTTATTAACTGTTTCTGTTAAGTCTTTGCTGTCCAATTCAAAGTCAATTCGGCCTAAAGGTTCAAACTTGTTTAACTTTAACCGAGTGGCTTGTTCACCTAAGCCTATTTTTATTTCTAGCGGGATCTTGAAGGTTTCGGTTTTTTGCCTCAGGCGAAATTCTGCATAAGGGTGATTGGTTATTTCGGTTTGTACATTCTCTCGCCAAGACAGGCCGCCATCAGTTGATTGTTGAAGTAATGCCAAGGGATCCTCAGCCGAATCGGAAAGGCTCCACTGTGCTTCACCTTCGATACTTTGCACAATTAACCAGTAGCGAGATGGATTGGCGCTAGCAGAACTCACTTTAGTCAGTTTAATAGGTTGTGAAAGTACCACATTTGCCCAGGTGGGCGAGGGGGAAGTATCGGTATTAATGCTAAACTCTATTGCTTGCGAGAGTAACGAAACTGAGTCTGGTTTACCGTCTAAATCGGCTCTTAAGTCGACATGCAATTTTGCCACTGGACTAACACTTGTTAGCAATAAATCAAAGGCATCGATAGCAATGTCGGGGCTATCTGTAGTATCCATCAGGCTAAATGCCTGTGCTTGGGTTAGTGTTGTGTTAATAACGGTGCCTATAGCATTCTCATTTACTTGATCTAAGTTACCTTGAACAACAATTGAGTTTGTAAAACTGCCCTCGATTTTGGCGCGGGTCTCAGCGCTGACTAAGCGAGCTCCAACTGGAATAGCTAGGTCTAGACTCTTATTAACAGACTCACTTACCGCATTATAGGTATAGGGCAGTTTTACCGACGCAAGCTTGTCAGGTAGTGCACTTTGTTGGTTGACCGTTTCAATTTCGAGATTAAGCTCTATCCGAGCCAGGGTGTTTGTATTCAGGTTTATTGGTACTAGGTAAAAACCATTTTCTTGCTTAGCCGTGGCTAAACTGGCCTGTAACATTTGACTGAAATCAATACTGGATTGTGCATCAACCAAGTCCCCTGGTTGTACAAAAAAAGGTGCAGATTCGGCAATTCGTAACGTGACATTAGTTGCCGTATTTCTTACCAATATTTGAGTGACACCTATTGTGGTTCCGTTTGTTTTTGTTAGTCTGATTTTTTGCACCGAGAGGCTCGGTAGAAATGCCTGTGAATCCACAGACAATGTAAAGTTGTCATCCCCCGGCGTCTTAAATGCGCCATTAGAATTGACTTCAATAAAGGTGCCCCCGCCGATATCCACTTGTAAGGTGGAGCCACTCATGTCTGTTCCTATAATTCGCGATAGGGTAATTTTTCGGTGAAAATCAATTTCTATCCAGCTAGGCGTAATAGGGATGACGGTTGAACCTATTACTCTGACAATGGTTTCACCATTTGTACCTGTCGGGGAAAATGCGTCAAAAACAACATTGTCTTCAGACGGGCCAATTCTTCCAAATCGACCAATCGGTTTAATGCTTGCCTGTGCTTTAGTTATTTTGGCATTAAGCGGTATCCGGCGCAGCAGCAACGAACGGTCACCTTTGAACAGTAAATTATTACCTGCAAAGCGTTCGCTAATTTTCATATGTTAGCTCCTTTTCGTTCGCTGCTGTTTGCCATTCTGCTTGAGTCAAAATGTTTACACCTTTAACAACACCATCAGTTTTTGCTCCTGAATCTCCCGACCGATGTCTTGATCGGACGGCTCCCAAAACAAGCCAGTGGTATTCATATTAAAGTGCGCCACAGTCAAATCTTTAGGACAGGAATTATTTTGATTTATGTTGTCTCCTCTTGAGCTAGCTGACATGTTGATGGTTTTTTTAGGGATAAATTTCATCCACATATCATTCAAGTCACCCTTTTTGCGAAGGCTTTCCACTGTGCGTTCCTCCCGACAGCAGCGCTCAAACCAAGGCGAATGACAATAGTCGTCCATATCAAAATCATCATTAGGCGCGGAGAACATCGCTTTCCATAATTCGGTTTCCAAGTCACCCAAACTAGAATCGTCGGTATAAGGCACCTCAAATAACTCCAACATCTCTAATAAGGGCACCTTAAACTGCACCGGGAAATCACCATTTTCTATCTCTACAGATTCGCCATTAGGGTCCTTAATCTTTTTCTCACTGGAGTGATATAGATAAAAACACACTTCAGTAGCTTCCTTATCTTCATCTATAGCGCAGACCACTGGGAAAGGTACAAGCTGGTACACATCTACCAATGGGCATGTTTTTAGATTGTGTTCGATAAGGTTGATCTCATCGGGTTTGAGACGTTTGAATACTTTTAAGTACCCCGAACGTTTAGGAATGGCTTGCAGCGCTTTTTCTAACCATTCTTTGCATATTTCTTCGGTTGTTTTCCCGCCTAATTTTAATGCGTTTTTAGCGGTCTCGACTTCAGTGACGCCGGCCACTCCGTCTTCAACCTGTTTGCATATATCTTCACACACTAATACTTGCATTTCGTTCATGCCTTCAGCGGTAATTAGATCACCGGGGGCAAATTCTACATAGGGTTTACAGTCATTGGCCATTAGAGTGACTCCAGTTGTTGAGTTTAAACATCCTGTTCTCCACCGCTGTTAATAGTGGTTTCACAGTTTTCACGAACAACTTCGACCTTGACACCTGCCGCTTTGGCTTGCCTAACTCCCATGGCACCAGGTCTAAGCGATTCATTAACAACCCCAGTGATTTCATCACCAAGGACAGCATTACGGGCATTTTCAAATCTTGAACCAGCAAAATTAACCAATAAGTCAAAAATGGCTGACTGGGTTTCACACATCACTACTGAGACTTGATTACCCCAAATCCCAGTAGCTTTTGCAGCTAACTCGATAAAACCTGAGACTTCTGGATCGGTAAGAAAAGCCTTGGCTGGTTCGCTAGAAGAACCACCGATAAATGAAATGGCTTTTATAAAGGGGATAGATTGTGCAGAGAAACCAAGAGGTACTTGATTAACTACCTTAGCCGTTATCAAATTGGAGTTGGCATTAACAATGGTAACTAAGTACTGGTTATCTGATTCTGGCTCTGTGACAACATTAGGGTGAGTTTCAGGTTTATTTTCAGGCACGCTAAACAAAGCTTGATTAAATCGACCACCAAATCGCGGTGGCAAGTCAGCGGGCAACACCACTCTCATGGTACCCGCTTGATGAACTGTATAGTCAAAAGTCACCTTGGTTTTATGTATCTGTGTGGGCTGGGGCTGGCTATACACAGCAGACACTTGTGCTGGTGGTTGGTTATGGACCTGGCTTATTCCCATCAGACCCAGTTCGACATTGAAACCACCGGCAAAACGTCCTTCATATTTAGACAGGGGATCAAAATTGGTTTGATCAAAGCGACTATTCTGACATTCAATATATCGCCAGTTTGATTGTCCTTTGGGCAACATCAGTACTTGTTGTTTTTCTCTGGAAACAGCACGTACCAGTGATGAA
>Ga0209712_10001128_pt1 | contig 22975 bp, 15 predicted proteins | sample ArcOceMetagenome_FD_187443 | JGI IMG/M metagenome (GOLD analysis project Ga0209712, IMG submission 187443) | Marine eukaryotic phytoplankton communities from Arctic Ocean - Arctic Ocean - Greenland ARC118M Metagenome (SPAdes) (version 2) | ecosystem: Environmental > Aquatic > Marine > Oceanic...
CCTAAAATTCTTCACCGATGCCCAGCATTTTATGGAAGACTTCTAGGTCAGAGAATTATAAATGAATCAGACATTAAAGGGCATGCTTTTGAAACAGTAATTGGAAATATACTCAAAAATACTTTTGGTGAATTGTTTTACTGGAGAGAGGGAAATTTTGAAGTTGATTTTGTAATAAAGTACTTAGGTATTGAATATGGAATTGAAGTAAAGTCCGGACGTAGAAAAAATGAAAAATCTCGAGATAAATTTTTGAAATCTTTTCCTGAGGCTAAATATATCTGGATTACATTGAATGATTTTGAAGAGTTTGAAAAGGATCCTAAGAAGTTTTTATAATAGCTTTAGAAATCATGCTTAAATAAAAAAAATTAGCCTAACCAGACTATCCTAGTAGCGTATGTTGCTCGAACTAACATAGACGTAAGCCCTCAATAAAGTTAAATTTAAATCCATGAAAAAACAATTTGATAAAGAACTCTTAGAAAATATATTAGATAAAATATCCGCGTATTATGAAAAAAACTCAGACTCTAATACTCCTGTTATTAATTACAAACCGGCAACGGATTTAGTTAAAGAGCTTGATTTAAAGTTTAGTGATTTAGGCGCAACAAATGCTGACCTTTTAAAAGAGATTGATAATTATCTAAAGTTTAGTCCAAGAACTTCTCATCCTCAGTTTAATAATCAATTAACTGGAGGTTTTTCAAATGAGGCCGTGTTAGGTGATTTAATTTCTTCTGTTTGTAATGCAACTATGGCCACATATGAAGTCGCTCCAGTAGCGACTTTAATGGAAGCTCATCTTGTTAGTGAGCTAAATTCTATTTTAGAATTTAAGACGGACTCTAATAAGGGGGACGGGATTATGCTCACAGGAGGATCAAATGCCAATATGATGGCGATTCACTGTGCTCGTCAAAGAAAATTTCCAGAATCAAAAATGAAAGGTAATGGAAATAAACAGATGTGTGTTTATATCTCAGAGGAAGCTCATTACTCTCATAGAAAAGCTATGCTTCTTATGGGTCTTGGTTTAGATAATTTGATCACTGTAAAGTCTGATAGCGCTGGTCGAATGTGCATAGAAGATTTAAAAATCAAAATTCAAACCTCAATAGAAGTTGGTCATACTCCTCTTCTTGTTTGTTCAACAGCTGGAACAACAGTTCTTGGTGCATTTGATCCGATAGCAAAAATTAATTTAATCGCAAAAGAATTTGATCTTTGGCACCATATTGATGGAGCGTGGGGTGGTGGAGTGATGTTCTCTAAGAAATATAAACATCTACTAGGTGGAGCTGGAGAAGCGGATTCATTAACTTTTGATGCCCACAAACTTATGGGGTCAGGGCTTATAACTTCATTCTTTTTAACAAAACATGAAAATGCATTAGCCGAATCAAATTCTGGTGGTGGATCTCAATATATATTTCATGAATATGAAAATGCTGAATTTGACACTGGAAAAAAATCTCTTCAGTGTGGAAGAAAAGTAGACTCACTTAAATTTTGGTTAATGTGGAAAGCAAATGGTCATACTGGCTTAGAGGATTTTGTAAATACTCAGTATGAGAAACAAAACTATTTTGTTGAGCTTATAAAAAAGAATCCAAGGTTAGAACTAGTTCATACACCAGAGTTTCTAAATGTTTGCTTTCAGGTTAAACCCCTCGATGAAACGATAGATATAAATAAGTATAATTTTGATTTAAGGTTTAGACTGGTTAAGGAAGGGAAGATGCTTACAAATTTCTCTTCATTTTCGGATGGAACAGTATTTTTTAGACATATTTTGGCCAATAATATGACTGAAAATGTTGATTTAGAACATTTGTTAAATCACTTAATCGAAATGTAGGAATTATTGCATTTTTGCAACGCGCATGGACTTTAATTGACCCTTCATTCTTTGACTTAAGAAGGCATATTTGAAACAATTTTCTCCACACATTTACATGGAGAATCACTATGAAATACCTAATCTTCTGCTTAGTTTTAATTAGCATAAATACCCACGCTGCATTTATTGTTAAACAAACGATTGAAAACGGTAAGATTACTGTTGAAAGTGTTTCAATTGCGAAATTAAGAATAACGAACAAGACTAAATTAAAATCTATTCGTGAAAGTATTTCTGAAAAAAGTAAAACTTCTGAAATTATTTTTGAAGAAATTGCGTATCCAGAAAATCAACTTCCAGAAAACTTAAAAAAGTTTTTAAATACTAAAGAGGCACCTGTCTTTTTTCCAGGTTCTGAAGTTCGAAAAATAGTTGGAACCGGAGAAGATTCAAATAGAATCACAATCACAATTCTTGGTGATGGTTACACGCTAGCTGAAAAACAAAAATACTTTGATGATGTAAATCGAATTGTGGATGATATGTTTAAAGAAGTTACTTTTAAATCATACCTTCCCGTTTTTAATATTTATGCCGTCTTTACTCCAAGCCAGGATAGTGGAATTACCGATTTAAAATCTAAAAGAACAGCTTTTGATTTATATAGAAGTCCTAGGGGATCAAAACGTGGAGTTATGCCAGGAAATAGATCCGCAATTGAGAGTGCGTTAAAGCTTATTGGAGAACATACAGATTATCCAATCATCATTGCTAATGATGACTTCTATGGAGGTCTTGGTGGCCGTTATGCCATAACAACTCGTTCATTAACTTCAGGCTCAATGGTCCTTCGCCATGAACTAGGTCATAACTTTTCAAATGTTGGTGAAGAGTATGATGGGGGACAAGTTTATAGTGGGGCAAACTTTTCAAGCTCGAAATCTGTTCCTTGGAAGCAGTGGGTGAATTCAGCGGATGGTAAAGTCCATGTTCATGAAGCAAAATTCTTAACGGGATCATACGTATGGCAAGATCTTGGGAAGAAAGATTTTGAATTAGACTTTAAATTTCCAAAAGGTGGAGACTATACTTATGATTTAAAACTAAGCTCAGTAGGTTGGTCATCAGACAATGATGTTAAGGTTCTACTTGATGGAAAAGAGCTTGATCCAAAAGGTGTTTATACAGATGACAGAAGTTTCTTTAGAACAAAAAGAGTTCCAATTTCTGAAGGTAGGCATTCTTTAAAAATTATCGATAATAACCGTGATGGAGATAATGTACTAGCTTTTGCAAACGGTTATGCGTATCCAAAATCTTATGACTTTACTCCAGGTTTAGTGGGAGCCTTTAATGTTTTTGCAGAAGGACAAAGTCAGCGAGGTTACCGTCCAACGGATAACCAATGTTTAATGCGTGATATGAGAAGTAAAATCTTCTGTGCTGTTGATCAAGAAAATATCTGGCTTCGTTTCTTAAAAAGAATTAGCTTAATTGATTCTTTAACTGAAGTTCGTGGAGTTCATACTGTTAAGACTTTAGAGCTAGAGGGAATAACAACTAAGTGGTTTAAACTAGAGAAAAGATCAAAAAGAGTTGAGTTAACTCAATTTCAAAATAAACTTTCTGCAGATTTAAAGAGTTTAGGAAAAGGTAAATACGAAGTTGAAGTTAACTTTAAAACGAGTGAAATTAGACTTATATCAGATGTAACTTCTGATACAAAAGAAATCAAAATCAAATAAGGAATAATAGATGAAGTTTTTAATATGTGCACTACTAATACCAATGACTGCTTTGGCCGCAAACTATAAAAAAGCCATTCCTGGAGAATATATTGTTAAAGGTAATGGTATTGTTGATGCTAAACTCATTAGAGAGCTAGGTGCTGGGATTAGACTTGTTAAATCTAGTCAAAAGATCATTCCAAATAACAAAACGATTTTTCAAAACTATGAGTATGTTGGAAACTTTCTGGAAGGAAAAGTAACTGGTGTTATCAACGATGAAAAATTAAAAGATCAATTTCACCATAAGCAAATTAAATCAATGGATGCATGGAAGATCTCTACCGGTTCAGAAAATATAATTGTTGCAGTTACTGATAATGAATTTGAAATGGATCATGATGACTTAAAAAATGCCTGGTGGAAAAATACTAATGAAATCCCGGCCAATGGTATCGATGATGATAAAAATGGATATATCGATGATGTAAACGGCTGGGACTTTTTATCTCAAGATAACAATATGGACGTGGAAGAAGGTCCAACCCACGGAACACATGTTTCAGGAATTATTGCAGCGGCCATGAATAATAAAATTGGTGTTGTGGGAATTGCTCCAAACGTAAAAGTTATGCCTCTAAGATGGTACGGAGATGAGGGGCGCTGGACTACGGCTATAGTTGTTGAGACTTATAGGTACGCAGTTGAAAATGGCGCAAAGATTATTACCACTAGTTATAATATTGATGAACTCTCAGTTGATCCAGCTTTCTTGGATGTTGTTCAATATATAAAAGAGAATGGAGTTCTCTTATTTAATTCAGCAGGAAATGACCGAAAGAAAAATCCACCCAGACAAAATGTTGAAGATATAATTCTGGTTTGTTCAGTAAAATCAAAAAGTAAAATATCTGCTGACAAGAAGTCTTCATTTAGTAATTATGGAACTGGAATAGATATTTGTGCTCCTGGAAACCCTATCCTATCTACTGTTCAAGGAAGATATGAAGGGGAAAGTCGTTACGGTGAATTAGAGGGAACTTCAATGTCCGCACCGGCCGCTGCAGCAGTAGCAGCATTAATCTGGTCAAGAAATCCAAATTTCACTCTGGATGAAGTGAGAGAAAAGCTTTATAATTCAGCTGATAATATTGATGCCAAGAATAAAAAATATAAAGGCCTGCTTGGAGCTGGAAGAATTAATGCTTTTAATGCAGTAAAGTAATTTAAACTGAGGAATAAATGCCTAAAAAAATATTAGTCACAGGTGGAGCGGGATATATTGGATCTCACGTTGTTAAACAACTTGGTGAAGCAGGATATGATATTGTGGTCTACGATAATTTATCAACTGGTAATAAGCGAGCGATTCTACGGCGAGTTAGTTCAGGCCGATTTAGAAGATTTAAAAACTCTTGATGAAACTTTTGCAAAACATAAGTTTGATGGTGTTATGCATTTTGCTGGATCTATTGTAGTTCCTGAAAGTGTGGAAAAGCCCCTTATGTATTATTCAAATAACACTGTGAACTCTTTAGAAGTGATCAAAATGTGTACTAAGCATAATGTACCCAACTTTATTTTCTCATCTACTGCAGCAGTTTATGGAATGCTTGAAGAGGGTGAAGCTACTGAGGAAACTCAGACAAGTCCTATCAATCCATATGGTCAAAGTAAGCTTATGACCGAGCATATGCTTAGTGACACTAGTGCAGCTTTTGAGAACTTTAATTATATAGCCTTAAGATACTTCAATGTTTGTGGTGCAGATCCTGATGGTAAAATTGGGCAATCCTTCCCTGGGGCCACTCATTTAATAAAAGTAAACTGTGAAGCAGCAGCTGGCAAAAGAGATATGACATATATCTTTGGAACAGACTTTGATACTCCAGATGGGACAGGGGTAAGAGATTATATCCATATTGCGGATCTTGCTAAAGCCCATATAAAATCCATTGAGTATTTATTTGAAAATAAAAAATCTCTTGTTATGAACTGCGGTTACGGACATGGATTCTCAGTTCGAGAAGTTGTTGATGCTGTTAAAAAATTAACAGGTGTTGATTTTACTGTTGAAGAGGCCAATAGAAGAGCCGGCGATCCAGCAAAGTTAATTTCAAAAGTCGAAAAGATTAAAGAAACATTAGGTTGGTCTCCAGAATATGATGATTTAAATTTTATCATTAAGACGGCATATGAATGGGAAGCCGGAGATACTTTTAAATCATGGAGTAAATCATAGAAAAAATTCAGAAAGAAGCTATTGTCGTGCACTCTGGAGGGATGGATTCATCTCTTTGCTTATTTCTAGCAATTGAGCAGTTCGGTGCTGAAAATGTTTTAAGTATGTCTTTTACATATGGGCAAAGGCACTCCAATGAACTAGATCAGGCCAAAATAATATGCGAGGAGTGGAAGGTAGATAACCTAGTTGTAAACCTCGACTGCTTAACTGTGATCACAAATAACTCTCTAACTAATCATAAATTATCCATTGAGAATAACGGTGGTACTCCAAACACTATGGTCGTAGGGCGTAATGGTTTAATGGCGAGAGTTGCTGCAATTCACGCAAATCAGCTTGGTGCTGACTGTATATTTATGGGTGTTATTGAAGTTGAAGAAGCAAATTCTGGATACAGAGATTGCTCAAGAAAATACATGGACATCATTCAAGCGGGTTTAAGGTTTGATTTTGATAATCATAATTTTGAAATTAAAACTCCTATTGTCTATATGACTAAAAAACAGACGATGGAACTCGGTTATCAGATGGGTATTCTTCAATTCTTACTTGAGACTACTATCACTTGTTATAACTCAGTTAAGGGTCTGGGATGTGGAACATGTCCTGCTTGTAAACTTCGAAATGAAGGCATAGTTGAATTTGTAAAAGAGCACGAAGACTTTATTTTCTCTTATAAAGACCAACTGAAATAGTCTCGTGTAAAACCAATTTAATTTCTAATTCTAAATTTTTCTTTACCGATAAGTAAGGTAGGAGAATATTTATAAATGACTAATTATATATCGAAATGTTTAATAATCTGTTTATTTTTACCAGCAATCTCTTTTGCCGATGTTAGCGGATTTTCTAGTTCTACTTTATCTAAGATAGGTGGAAAGACTTTTAATCCGTGTGAAATTTCTTTTGTTAAATTACTTAATGGAAAAATTCCAGCTGAAATTCGTGGAAACGCAGCTTTAAATATGTGGGATGAAAGATTTGCAGCAAGATATGTAATTAAAGAAATTGAAGCCCTTCCAAACAAAGAGGCGAGACTTGCATTCATTGAAGATCTAAAAAAACTAATTCATAAAGAACAAATCTATGTTGATAATATGGCCAGTGTTGTTAACGAAATGGTTGAGAGAAAACTTTTAACTATAGATGATATAAAACGTATTTTCTTAAAAAAGAAAGTAAACAATACGAATTTTTTCTACTCTTTAAAAAGAAAAGAGCTTTCTGGAAAAATTGGTATGGATCAAGATAAGACTTGGTTTGTAGATGATCTAATCAAAAAATCAAACCTAACTGCAAATTTAAGAAAAGAGTATACAAATATTCTGATGCATTCAAATCGATCTGTAGACGAGTTAGATAAAGCTGTTAAGGCCGGTATGAAGCTTCGTAACGATTATAAATCAATGGAACAGTTTAGACTGTATCTTGAGTTCTTGGATTCTGCTAAAGCTAATAAAGTCGCCAAAGGTTTAAAGAACCTAGATAAAATCTATGATTATAATTATGTTCATGCTTGGTATAAACCAGATCTTGTTTTATCTGCGCAGAAACAGTTTCTAGCGCAAAAAAGTCGTCTGAAAAAATTCGAAGGAAAAAGATTCGCTGAAGTTGAGCTTAGTTATAAAATGCAATCAAAAGAAGGAATTGAAATTCTAGATGAGATTGTAAAAAAAGAAAAAATGGGAATTAAAGTCACTAAAGCTGAAAGAAGAGCCGCGAAGAAAAAAATAGAAGAACTTCAGTTATCAAAAAATAAAATGAAAAGTGTTGCTAAGCAGGCCAAAGGTGAAAGGAATATATTCAGAAAACTAATGAACGGTTGTAGTAGTGGAAATAGTAAACGATTAAGAAGTGCTGCAAAGAAATTCAAAAGATTTAAAATCGCTTTAGCAGTTGGTGGAACGCCTCTTTTTTATTGGATGAAAAATAAAGATAAACTTGGTGAAGATGATAGATGGTTTGAAAAATTGGGTTATGAAATGGCCATAGGACTAGCTTTTACTTTTGTTGGAAATAAAATTATTACAAATGGTAATACAAGTTTCTTAAAAAAATATATAACGGGCTATGGAATCTTTGGAGCAATGGATGGAGTTTCAGCTTTAGGCTACGATGCTCTTTTTGGAAAAAATAGTTATATTAGATATTTTCAGCAGATCTACAATGGTGGAGATCTAAAACCTAGTGAAGTGGAAGCTAAGTTTGCAGAGCTTAAAAAGAGTCCTACATTTGAAAAAGATATCAAAGAGCTTTTCGCTTATTTAGAAGAAAAGAGTAAGCAAAATAATTCAATGAACTTCTTAAATAAATATGTAAATCTTAACACATATGCCAGTGGAGATGATCCAGATAAGATTACACAAGAAGATCTTGAAACCGCTGAAGGTGAAGAGATGATGATGGAGTTACTCGCTGAGAGAATGTATCTGCAAAATATGGGTGAGTGGCCAATATTCCAAACAGGTAATAAGGGTGCAGATCGCTGGGCATTTTACCGTGCAAGAAATGTTGTATGGGATTTAAAAGGGATTGCACTTAATCTCGCTATTTTTCAAATCATGTGTAGAGAGCCACTTGGGAAAGTTGGATCTTGGGGACTAATACTAGGACTTGTTCTTGGTGATCAGTTCTATTCAGGGGATTTAACTTATGGAGCAAGACGAGAGGCCATAAATCAGTAAGGCCCTAGGAGTCAAACTTTAGACAGCTTCTGTAATAATTACAAATCTATATTTCTAATTCCATTTCATTGCTATAATTTTCTTAGTTACTTTCTATGGAGAAAATATGGTTCGCATTTGTATGTCTATTTTATCATTTGCCTATTGGTCAGCTAAATTCACTTTAGTTGGATGGTTTGTTTTTGCTGTCGTTTCGTCTCTTACTTAATAATAATTTACATAAATTCAGTGTGTTACGTCCTCTTAAGCGGTAAATTGTTCATAGTTTCCTGATCTTCCTTTCAAAATTTCTATTTAAGTCCTATGTTTGTTTCAAATCAACAAGGAGATTAAATGAATAGAATAGTTTATTTATTATCATTATCGAGTCTGTTGAGTGTGGGAGCACAAGCAAGTATAACTAGTGATTTTGGAGACCTTGAGAATTCTCCAGAGATTAATATTCCTAGTGAATTAAAAGGCTTTCAAAATATTGAAATGCCTAAGTATGAAGTCTTTTTAAATACAAAAGGTTTCAAAAAAATCCCAAGAGCATACGATCCAGTAACAAAGTCTAATTATCAAAAAGTAATGGTTGGAAATACCTTTAAAGCATCTTGGGTTAATTCCTACACGCATTGGCGGTATGTAACTGTCTATGATGTAAAAACTGAAGCTGAAAGGCTGGCATACCTTCCGTATTTTGAGGAAGACTGTCATGACAATAGTCAGTTTATGGCCCAGTGGGGGGAGACTAGATCATTTAAAGTCACTCTTAAAACTGAAGTTGGTGCAAGCATAGCGGTTGGTGATATAGGACTTTCTTCATCTGTATCAATGAGTATAGAACAAGGTGTAAGCTTCTCAACTTCAAGAAGAGTTAGAGCTGTTGAAGGGATTCAAGCTCGGCACTACCCTTTTAAGCAAAGTGATTCATGGAGTGGAGTAACGTATATCCAAACTTATAATTCTGCTAAAGGGACATATGGTTATTTAGCTAAGTCTTATTATGAAGACTGGTTTGGTGGCTATCCATATGATTTTGAACTAGATAATCAAAACGTAGGCTTTAAGGTTAAAAGAGAAGTTTTAAAAACATGTGATAACTATGACGCTAAAAGAGATCCTGTTCTCGATTCAGAGTTATATGATGTCACACTGTTAACAAGCCATTAAATTATTTAATTAAGTAAGGCTTGAAAGTCATTCATAGTTAACTTCCCGTTAAAGAAGCTATCTTCATCACTGGCCATCAAGTCTTTAAATAATTCTTTCTTAGCATCTTGAAGAACTAATACTTTCTCTTCAACAGAGTCTTTAATGATTGGTCTATAAACAGTAAGTTTATTTTCTTGTCCAATTCTGTATGCTCTATCGACAGCTTGAGATTCAACAGCTGGGTTCCACCAAGGATCCATTAAGAAGATGTAGCTTGCTGCAGTTAGGTTTAGACCAACACCACCGGCTTTTAAACTAATTAAGAAAACTTGAGCATCACCATCTTGAAATCGAACAACTTCACTTGCTCGTTTTTTAAGGGTTTGAGTTCCATCAATTCTTGCTTGTACCCAATTTCTTTCTTTGATTTTGTTTTGAATGATATCTAAGTATTTAGTGAACTGAGAGAAAACTAAAACTTTATGTCCTTCTTCCATTAGTTGTTCAAGGTTTTCCATTAGGAAATCGACTTTAGTACTTTGAATGAAGTTTGTATTTTGCCAAAGGCATAGTTGTCTTAGTTGTAATAAACTTTTTAAGATCTCACTATATTTTCTACCTTGTTGCACCGTAGTCATCTTCTTACGAACGCCAGCAAGAGTAGATAAGTAGTGTTCTTTCTCTTCTTCGTTAAAGTTAAGGTAAACATGGCTTTCTACTTTTTCAGGTAACTCAGTAAGAACTTCTTCTTTCGTTCGACGTAAAATAAATGGACGAACTGTCTGTCTTGCAAGTAGACGACTTTTCTTAGACGATTTTGTTCTAAAGAAACTAAGCTCTCCCCAAATTCCAGGAACACTTAAATCCATAATATTATAAAATTCTGATAAATCGTTTTCTACAGGTGTACCTGTTAAACAAGCTCTGAATTTCGCTTTGATATTACGGGCAGCACTTGCTCCTTGAGAACGAATATTCTTAAGGTGCTGAACCTCATCCATGATAAGGATATCAAAAATAGTTTCGTTAAAAGTTGTATAAGACTCTTTCTTCATTACACCATAAGAAGTAAGAACAATCTTAGCTTCTGGGTCATGCACTCTATCTGTTCCATAATAGATATGAAAAGGGAGACTTGAAAATTTTTCAAGTTCATTTTGCCAGTTGGTTAAGATAGAAACTGGACAAACAATTAGCACTTTATCAACTTGCTCAATTATGCTTTGAAGAAACATAATTGTTTGAAGTGTCTTACCAAGTCCCATATCATCAGCTAAACAAGCTCCAAAACGATTTTCAAATAAGAACCTTAACCACTGGTAACCAGTATTTTGGTAGTCGCGCGCAATATCCTTATATCTTTCTGGAAGAGGGTATTCTGGCATATTTTCTAGGTTCAGAAGATTTTTACAAAGAACTTCTTCTTCCTCAGTTAAAGCCCCTTCAACACCATGTTTTTTTAATTCAAATAGTTCGAATATTCTTGAACGTTTAAAGTTTAAAGAAAATCTTTTGGCTTTTTGGTCTTCCATTGTTTCTTTATTTGCTTCATGATTTGTATATTTCTTCATGAACTTTAAAAGATCTTTTTCTTTTTTATCAAGGATTACTAGACCCGCGTCAGTAAGAAGATAGTTTTCTCCCATGTCAGCGTTCTTAATAACTTGATAGTCTTTTTCATCAACAACAAGATTTAATTCAAACCAGTCAAGATTTGATTTACGTCGTTCGAACCTAATGTTTGAACTCCACGTTTTAACTTCAGTCTCATTATAAAAGATTGGAATATTATACTGAGAAATTCTCTTATGAAATGCAGAGACTCCATTAAACAATTGATTCTTTGGTATTTGGAAATAGACTTTTTGATCATCTGCTTTGTTAAATGAGAAACGACTTGCATTCTCTCCAAAGCACTCAAAAATTCCAATAAAGATTGCTACAAACTTCTTTTGATCCATGTAGTAAATTGATTTTTTATCATTCCCCATAAAAGGAATGGCATCAACACTGAGCATGAAATCAATCCATTCTTGCATTTGAGCTTTTTGGCTATTTGAGTGGATATATTTTTTATATTCATTATTCTTATATGTAATAGAATCAATTAAATGCTTAATGAATTCATGAGAATCATTTTTTGTTCTAAAGCCACCTAAAAATCCACCTTCATTTAACATTATTTTGAAAATTGGAGGAGGTGCTAGAAGTTTTTCTTGCTCATCATAAAGTTCAATATGAAGTTCAAGAAAACTTTTTCTTTCACTAGTTAAAATTGAGAAACGAAAATGAACATCTTTTGCTTCTAGATCAGCAAACTTAACACCTTCAACTGCAAATTCAATATTTTCTTCATCACTAAGAGGAGAGATCCATCTAAGATATTCATTCATTGGTTGAAGAAAACCTTCTCTTTGAACTTTCTTTATAAACTCTTTAACTTTTACAGGTAAATTGTAAGCTTCACCGTTTTCCCAGTTAAATAAATATAAGTATTCAAGTAATGAAACCTTTTTAATTTCTTTATCATCTTCATCTATAAGAGAGAAAACGGGAAAATACTTATTTTCAATGTTTGGATAGTTTTCGTATTCTTGATAGCTTGCTGCGGGAACTAAGTTTGCTTTGATTCTTCCTTTTAAAGCTTTCGATAAAGGAAAGTTGACCAGTTTTCTATTTGTTAATAGATATTGAATAGAAGCGTAAGTACTATTTGTCTTCGCTCCATTTAACTTATTTGGATTAGGAACAATACGTCCGTACTCATCAACATGAACACCTTGACCATGCATTGTTAATTCGGGTCTTATGGGAGCATCGTGATTATCTTTTAATTCTTCTTTTAGTCTTTGGTTTAATTGAAATCTGTAAAATAAGGCCGCAGTATGTGAACAGTGAGTTTCAGCTGTATGCGTGTGGCAATTACAGCTTGTGCTTAGCATTCCATCTGGATAAGTTTCATTTATTTTATAACTAGTTTTGGCCTCTCTTGTATCGCCATCATTTACAATTCCAGAAATGATAAAAAATCTTTCGAGGCTTCCTTTTTGAAAAGAAATATTAATTCTAGCTGTTTCTAAGATCTTTTTTGCATTCATAATCACCATGGGAGAAAAAAATCTCTCACCTTCAGCAATTATATTTTGTGGAATAATATTCATAACTTACCGATGGCCCTGTGCTTAGAATTAAAGCCTCTACTATACATGAAGATGCCATTTATAGATACAAAAAAGCCCCGCGTTAGCAGGGCTTATTTAATTAGTTATCTATGTATGATTTTAAAAGTTTTGCTCGACTTGGGTGTCTTAATTTTCTCAAGGCCTTAGCTTCGATCTGTCTAATACGCTCACGTGTTACAAAGAAATCTTGACCAACTTCCTCAAGAGTATGATCCGACTTTTCACCGATACCAAATCTCATTCGAAGAACTTTTTCTTCTCTTGGAGTAAGAGTAGAAAGAACAGATCTTGTTTGTTCAGATAGAGTTACACTCATTACAGCGTCTGCTGGAGAGATGATCTTCTTATCTTCAATAAAATCACCTAATGAACTGTCTTCTTCCTCACCAATTGGAGTTTCAAGAGAGATAGGCTCTTTAGAAATTTTGAAAACTTTTTTAACTTTCTCAACACTCATTTCCATTCTTTCAGCGATTTCTTCTGGAGTAGGTTCACGGCCCAATTCCTGAATTAACTGGCGAGATGTACGAGCAAGTTTGTTAATTGTTTCAATCATATGAACTGGAATACGAATTGTACGACCTTGATCGGCAATTGCTCTTGTAATCGCTTGTCTAATCCACCAAGTTGCATAAGTAGAGAATTTATAACCACGACGGTACTCAAACTTATCAACTGCTTTCATTAGACCGATATTTCCTTCCTGTATTAAGTCTAGGAATTGAAGTCCACGGTTTGTGTATTTTTTAGAAATAGAAACAACAAGTCTAAGGTTGGCTTCAACTAGCTGACTTTTTGCAAGGTCGGCCTTTTCTTCACCCTTAGTAATAATATTGAAAACTTTTTCGATATCTTCGAATGCCATACCAGCATCAATAGATAAACGACGAAGCTTTCTAATAACATCTTCTTGGTTTCTAATCATTTGTTCAATTTTTGCATCACTAGTGTAGAGGTGGCGAGCTAGCTTTCTTTTGTAAGCATCATCTTCCATTACATTGTCGTAAAGCGATCTATATGTTGTATCATCTTCAACTTCTAAGAACTTGTAGATTCTATCTTGTTGACCATAAAGACTTTTGAATTGAAGGTAATAAGCTTTTACAGGTTCAGTAAAACTATTAATGATTTTTCTGTTGAATGTTAGATCTACTAACTCATCTTCAACTTTTCCCATTATCTTACTTTCTTCTTTTGTAAGCTTTCTAAGTGTTCCATCTTCGTTAACGATTTCTTTTTCTAACTCTTTAACGTCTTCGCAGACTTGATGAATTCTTGCTTTAAATTTTTCAATGTCTTTTTCACTTGATTCGTCGTCTAAACCACGAACTAGATCTTTAACGTATTCATTTTGTGCTTCCGCCTGAGAGACTTTATCGCGTAATCTCGCTATCTCATCTAGTGCGTGTTTTGAATGTAAACAAGAAAGTACGATCTCTTTCTCACCCTCTTCGATCTCTTTAGCGATTGTAACTTCGCCTTCTCGTGTCAGTAGGGCCACTGATCCCATTTTCTTTAAGTAAAGTTTTACTGGGTCAGTTGAAGAAGATTTTAATTCTTTCTCTTCTTGAGCAGACAAAGTTTCATCGATTAACTCAATTTCAGTTTGTTCTGACTCTTCTTCATCAAGATCAACTTTGTTGATAGTGATTTTCATTTCTTCAAGTTTCAAAAGAATTAAATCAATATGATGGTATTCAACAAGACTTGCTGAGATTCCATCATTGATTTCTTCTGGAGTTAAGAACCCTTGGTCCTTTCCTTTCAGAATTAATTTTGAGAATTCTTTAGAACTTAAAAATGCTGATGCGATTGACATTAACTTTCTCCGTTTATTGTCGACTGTAATAATTACTTTTAATTACTTCTTTTTTAATTTAAGTAATTGGCTTTCTATATTTTGTATTTCTTTTAAAACTTCAATACTTTCTTGTTCTGTTCTTGCATTCTTTTGCATTTGAAACTGAACTCTTTTAGCTGTAATTAACTTTTCTTTTTTTAAACGAGTTTGATAATCACCAAGTAACTTCTCAATCACTTTCTTATCCAGCTTCAGCTTATTGTAATTAAATAAAGCGGATGCAATGACATTTTTAATATCCAAACTTATATCTTCTTCAAGTTTAGACTTAACGAAATTTGTATAGTCCGCGTCGTCTATCTCTAGATATATGTTCTTCAGCCATTCAACAATCTGTTTTACCTCAGAATGGTCTATTAAATCAAGTATTTCAGCAATTTGTTTATTTTCTAGACACTCCGGGTTACTAATTAATTGATCTAGAAACATAAGCTCTGCCTTACCAGGGGCCTGGCTGACAACAATAGGAATTGGATTGCCCTGAATTCTGTTTTCTTCTTCTGCAATATGCCCAAGAGATCCATGAAAATTGTCATATCCCATTTCATCTTCATCGAAGTGCGGCATATAGTTTTCATCTGGCATAGGGATACTATTGTCGTCACTTTTAGGAACTGGCTTTGGATCCGTCTTTACAGCGGCTTTTTGAGCAATAGGAGCTTTTTTATATTTACTCTTTCTTTCTTCAATTTCAGAAAGATGTTTTTTATACGCGTCAATTATATCCTCTTTTGAAGACTGTAATCCCAGAGCTTGACCCGCTGTTATGGCCTTTTCTTTTGCAACGAGTCCATCTTTTAGGGGAGCTAAGATATCAAAAATATCTTTTAAGCACTCAAGCCTTTGATCAGTAGTTTGGGGAACTGGATTTGGAATCGCTTTTTCAATGAGAACATCAATAAATGTTGGGGCCTCATCAATTCTTTTATCAAGTTCAAGGCGGCCAAACTCATTTAAAAATTCATCTGGATCTTTAGAAGGTTCAAAATTTAGATATTTTGGAAGAATTCCCATTGGAAGAAGCATCTGATTCATCCGCTCCATTCCTTGAATTCCAGCTGCATCTGAATCCATAGCTAGGTATATGTTTTTCGTTATATTTGCTAAAAGCCTAGCTGAATTTTCAGAAAATGCAGTTCCCATTGACCCAACTGAATTTGTGTACCCAAATTGATGAAGAACAACCACATCCATATTTCCTTCACAAACGATGACTGAATTTTTTTGTCTGATTTGATTCTTCGCAATATTATAACCGTAAAGAATATTTCCCTTATCAAAGATAAAAGATTCTCTTGAATTCATATACTTTGCTTTGGCGTCTTTTGTTATTGCTCTACATTGAAAACCACGAATTTGACCACCGTGATCCCAAATAGGGAAAACAATCCTGTCTCTAAAGAAGTCATACTGACCCGCGCCTCGATTACTATCGCCGATAATCCCAATCTCTTTAGCAAGTTTAAGAGCAAACTCTTTATCTTTTGGATTTGGAATTGAATTTAAATAAGTTGAAATTGCATTATCTGAAGGAGCATAGCAAATTCCAAAATTTGAGATTGAATCCTCACTTAGATTTCTATTTTTAACGAAGCTTGTGAACTGTTCTGGTTTTAACTCATTCGCAACTTTCTTATAAATTTTATAAGCGACATTTAATACTCTAAAGCCCATATCAAATTTAGGATTTTTTTCTTTTTTATTAAACTCATCAATTGGAATTGAAAGTTGTCCTGCAATGTCTTTAACTGATTCAATAAAATCTAAATTTTTAAAATCTTGCACGAACTTAATGGCATCGCCGGCAGCTCCACAAGCAAAGCACTTGTAAACTCCCTTAGAATCACTAACACTCATTGAAGGTTTGGTATCTTTATGAAAAGGACAAACACCTTTATAATCAGCGCCTCTTTTAGAAATTGGGTAATAGAACATGATGACGCTTGAAATCGGCGTATCTTTAATGATATTTTTTGCTTCTTCTATACTCGCCATTTATTTTAAACTTCTAAGGACCATAGCTTTTATCTTAATATCTTTTGCTAAGAAAATCTTCTCAAACTTTGTTATAAATGAAGAGAGGAAGTGATCTGGATGTTCACCGCGTAAATCAAACGTTTTAAAGATAATTTCAAAACGTCCTTTAGGTAACTCTTTATCCATCTCTTCTAACATCCACTCAAAGTATCCATCATGATCTGTTTTTATTAAAAACTCACCACCTGGTTTCAGTGTTTTAAAAGCTTCATCTATGAATCTGGCTTGAAAGAGTCTTTTCTTATGATGACGGGCTTTAGGCCATGGATCTGGGAAAAAATAAAAAACTTTTGAAAGCTCACTCTCTCCAAATATATGCCCTAAACGCTCTCCGCGTCCACGTAGGTATTTAAAATTCTTAAACTGAAGACTGGCTAATTTTTTGGCAAGGTTAAAACTTCTCTTAAACCTGTGATCAAGACCTATGAAGTTAACATCGGGATATTTTTGAGTGTAGTCGATCATGAAGTGGCCATAACCTGTTCCAATCTCAGTGTGAAGATCAGCAACTCTACCAAAAGCCTTTTCATTCCAGTTACCTGCATTGTCTTCTGCTTCATCGTCTCTTAGAACAAATTCGTCAAAAACAGCTAATCGAGCATGGTAAGGGTTGTCGTGGCTATACTCAAAGTTCTCACCAAAGGCGCGATCTTTTTCGTTAGTTTTTTGTTTCTTTTCTTCAATATCAGTCATAGAGGACGCTTATAGCGCAGTGTATACAAAATGTACACTAAGGAATTAATTACAAATGAGGATGAAATCAGTAGTGTTGTTAGGTAGAATGTATGGAATATTAGTAATTTACGGAGAATTATGTGAAAAAAATTGTTGGATTTATTGCCCTTTTGACTATGGCCATTGGCTGTAAGGATATTGAAAAAAATCCAAGTGGTTGTGATTATGGCTATGTTACTAATAACAGTGGAGAGTGCTTATCAAATTCTTATTCTTTAGGTCTAAAAATACAATCTGCAAATAAGAACTTATATAACCGACAATTTATCAGATCATATATTACTGATAGACCAGAAAATGGTGTTACCAATTGGGTGGCAAGTGAAATTGTGAACTCTTTAAATTCAGAAGACATTATATCTACTTATGTGGAATTCGTGTTAACTAGAGAAAAACTATCTGAAGTGGCAGCAGCTCATTACTCAGATATGGAAAGTCTTTATACAAGTAACTACTCCGAAGAAATTTACGAGGCCTACAATAAAGCTTATAGACATAATAATCTTTTAAGCCAGAGTGCAATCAGTAGTGCTCGTTTATTTGATAGATCAATTGGAGATTATGATTTAAATGAATTGATAGAATTAACAAATAAAAAACAGACCTTGTTAAATGATTTAAATACCTATGCTTCTGAGAAAGTCTTAACGGCCACAGATAATAATAGAGATGTAGCAATTGAGATACCTTATTATTATTCAACTAAAGGAAAAAGTATTTTAGAAGAAACTAGAAAGGCCATCTCATTAGATGAAAATTGTATTGATAGGGAAGCAGAATGTATCCAAACTCTAAAAGACGATGTGCAAGAGAATTTAAATTCTCTGTATCAAAACCTCTATAGAAACTTATAAATTCCAATTGACTACTGAGTGCTAGCGTTGAACAATGCACCCACATGAAAAATTTATTAATATTCTTAATCCTAACCTTCTTTTCAGCGAGCGCATCTTCTCGTGATGCCTTAGTTTTAAAACTTAAAGACTGTCGTTATTTAAAAGGGTTTATCCTATCTGTTGACGATAAAATCTCATTCTTAGATATGAGTGGAAAGATTCAACGAATTTCTGAAGATGATATCTCCTTAATACTTACATACGGAATTTCAGAATCACCCTTTAAAAAATCGGCTAAGTTTTCACCAGGCTTCAATTCAAATCTAAAAAATATTTATTTAAGAAGTGAAGACAAAGTGATTACAGGCTTTCCCTTTCAATATATTGAAGACTTAAGTTTTATTATGGGAATTGATGGAAAAATGTATGTTCTGGCATTATCAGAAATAGTTTCTATTAAAGATTATACTGGAGAGTTAAAAAGCTCTTTTGGAACAAATAAAGAATATTTCTTTGATTATTCCGATTATCAGTCCGGTTGTAAGTTTCAAAAAGAAAATGGAAAGATAGCTTTAAGACCAGTTAGAGTCTTAGGGGATAGAATAAAGGTTTCTGAGTTTATTGAAAACTATAAAAAGGGATATCGAAAATTTGTTGACTTGCAAGAGAGAACGCTTTTTTATGCTAAACCTTTTTTATATCCAAAAAGAAATCGTTTAGGAATATTAGCAATAAAATCTAAAAAAACACCTCTTCCATTTTATTACCAGTGGACAACAGGTGAGGACTTTCACTTTCAAAGTGTAAATCGTTTTGGTGGAATGATCAGTCCCTATCTTCCAAGCTTTGAGGCCGGAAGTGTACTGAGTTCAGAATTTAAATCTCATTTTTTTCATGGATACTTTGAAGGAAATATTTTAGGACTTAGTTCTGGAAATATTCCACAAGACTTTAAACTTGAAGCACCAAAAGTAACTAGTGTTGTCGCAAACTATAACTATATGGCGTTTATGGGAGCGGATTGGAAAAAGTATTCGTTCTCTTATGGTGGAGGTTATTTAACCCCATACTTTCAATATAAAAAATCAGAAAGAAGAGAGCTTACGGCAAATAAGTTAGCAACGGCCATAATGGTTAGGTTCAACGGTGACTGGTTAAAGCTTAAAGGAATTACTTATTTAATAAATGATGCCTCTAGCTCGAACTTTAAAATTAGTGATCAGATTAATATCACTTCTGACTTAGTTACCACTATTGACACTTACAAGGTTAAAGGAAGCTATCACCGTTTTGGAGCAGAGATTGATTTACCAGATAGTATAAGTTTGGGAGCTGATTATTTAATTGGCTCTGGTGAGTATGAAGAGTTAATTGGTACTTCTAAAAACTCAATTCAGTTCTCTACAAATGAATATATGATTTATCTTAAAAAACAATTTGGTCACTATATAACACTAAAAGCCATTATGAAGTCTAATACGACTGAAATTGATCAAACAATTTCAGGCATTGATGGAGTAGATGAGAACTCTGAAACATATTATGGAGGCGTCTTTGAACTTTTATTCTAAGCTCTCTCTTTTTCTTTTAGTTGGTTTTATATCTATTAAGGCGATGTCTATGGATATAAAAGCTGTGTATCTTTCTTCATGCCAAAGAGAAGTTGGTGTTGTTGTTAAAAGTAGTACTTCATATATTGATATGTTCAATCTTGATGGTAAAACCGTAAGAGTTCCAAGATATGAAATTGTAGGGGTTAGCTCCTACCCAATTGAATCTTTTCCAGTAGAAACTCTTAGAACGAAATCAGCTCTTGATATCTATTCTTTTAAAACAAAGTATAAAAAAACAATCGTACCCCTAGTAACTGGATGGCCTGTTTCATTTTCTAAGAACAAAATTTCTGTATTATCCACAGATGGAGAAGAAATTGCATTCTCTAGAGATAGTATTTGGGATATTTCCAAGAAAAGCTCCCTTGCTCGCTATGACCTTTCAAAAGTTAAAGTTAAATCGCGTTATAACTTTCTTCACCCTGTGGGTCTAAGAAAATGTAAAAATAAGGTTTATGGAAAGGGAAAAAAACTTGTTGAAGTCGCTCCCCAAGAATTTATTAGTGATCCTATAGAAATTAAAAGAAGATTTGATCGCATAAAAAAAGAAAAGAAAACTCTTGATGCATATGTGATTAGTAAAGACTTCTATTCTGTACCTCAAGTTTATAAAAATAAAACGACATTAGGACTATGGTTATCTGGCAATTCTCGCCACGGATCTAGTGAAAATAGAGCAAACAACTGGGCCCCAATTCTTGAGAATCAATTCTCTTCAGGACCCTATGGATATCAGCATATTTTTTCAACTGGGGCTTCAACAAATCAATTTTTTGTTCACGAAGAGCCTCAAACTCAGTTCTTTTATAAATTTAAAGCCGATTATTTTCACTTAGCTTATTATCTTGATCCAACGCTTATTTTAATGGGAAAAAAATATAGATGGTTTGAACATGAAATGGGAGTGGGTGAATACAGAGTTAATGATATGAATTTTATCGAATTGGGTTTTGATTACTCAAGATTCTCTTTTCTTCTACAAGTGGGGAGTGAAGTTCAAATAGGTTATAAATACGATAATAAAACTTTTTTTGATGGAAGCTTAACTGTTCCAAAAACTGGTTTTGAATATCGAAATCACAGGTTTGGAGTGAACTTCATTTATGGATCAGCATCAGAGAATGTTCGAAGCGATGATTATACAGATGGTTCTGGTTTTAGAATTAGTGAATTTAACCTTGATGTATTAAGAATTAATTACTTTAGAGAGTTAAATGATATTTGGAAAATTAACTTATCTTATATAAGCAGACAATTGAGTGTCGACTCCTTTAATACAGACACAACAACTTACTCAGTATTAGGTGAGTATAAGATGACTTATAAGTATATTTTAAAGTCTTATATTTCAGATGAACATGTTGTAACTGACAATAATGAATTTCATTTTTTTAAGCTTGGGCTAAATGCAAATATAGTTTTTTAGTTTCTCTTGATCAAAAAAAAGGGGAGCTATTTAAGCTCCCCCTCGTTTTATTTTTTACTCTTTTACTCTTTTACGGAATTGGCTTAACCAATTAGTCTCATTGCTTGTGCAGGAATCTGATTAGCTTGAGATAAGACAGAGATACCACCTTGTTTCATGATATTATTCTGTGCATTCTGAGCTGTCGCTTCTGCATAATCAACGTCTCTTATTCGACTATTTGCTGCTGACATATTCTCTACACTTGTTTCTAGTGATTCAGAAGTTGTCATTAATCTGTTCTGTAAAGCACCAAGTTGGGCTCTTTGCCCTGAAACAGTATTGATCGCTTCGTCAACTCTAGTTAGTGACTCTTGTGCCCCTTCTTTAGTTCCTACGCTTTCTCCATCCATTCCAAGAGCAGATAGTCCAGAATTGATTTTGCTCGTGTCATACTTGATTCTATCTTTAAAATCATCGTTTCCAGAACCAATTTGAAAGTCTAGCGTTTCACCATCACCATTTAATAATTGAACATCATTAAATACTGTTGTTTGTGCAATTCTTTCTAGTTCGTTCTTAAGCTCACCATATTCCATATCTGTATAAGATCTTTCAGTATCACCTATGGTATCTGAAGCTGATTGGATTGCTAGCTCTCTTAAACGAATTAAGATATTACCAGTTTGGTCCAGTCCACCTTCTGCTACTTGAATCATTGAGATACCATCGTTAGCGTTTCTATTCGCTTGTTGATTTGATCTTATATTTGCTTTTAACTTCTCAGAGATAGCTAGTCCTGCAGAGTCATCTGCGGATTTAGTGATTCTAGATCCTGACGCTAATTGAGTCGTTGTTTTAATTTCTGATTCTGTCATTTTTTTAAGCGATCTTTGTGCTGCTAATGACGGTACGTTTGTTGCTATTCTAAATCCCATTCTAATCTCCGTTGTACATAAGAAAACCTCCGTTTTATAAAGATAGAGTCCCACCTCACACTTTCGAGCCACCGTGCTCATAAGTTTGTATTATTTTTTTTTTCAACTCCATCCCAGTGAAGTTGCTACATATCTTTTCGGTGGAGAATCTGAGTAACTGACTAGTTTTTTGCAGTGAAAGTGAAATAATTGCCTATTGGAACAATTACGATAAGTTAATGACATTACTGGAGTTTTTTTGTCTGGCTAATTGACGATAAATTTTGTCATTTATCGCCAAATTATTAATGATTTATTATTAAGTGAAGTGTTTTTTTACAGTATCGACAACATATTGAAGCTCTTCTTCAGTAATATATGCAAAGCATGGAAGGTTCAATACAGCTTTCGAAATATAATCCGCATTCCCTTTATCAATTTTCCCGTGAAGGTGTTTTGGTGCGCCCTCTTGTAGGCTCATAGCTCCTGGATAAATTGTTCCAAAGCCTACCTTAGCTGTCTTTAGCGATTCAATTAAGTCGTTGCGCAGGCTTGGCTCGATCATTGCCACTGCACAGTATCCATTTTCATCTACATTACTTGGAGCTGTAATAACTTTAAGGGGAAGTCCTCGAAGATTTTCTTTATAAAAATTAACAGCTTTTCTTCTTGAATCCAGTCTTGCATCGATATGTTTTAATGAATTATTTAGGAATAAAGATTCGTATGATCCAATTCTTGAGTTCCAAC
>Ga0209712_10001129_pt1 | contig 22966 bp, 18 predicted proteins | sample ArcOceMetagenome_FD_187443 | JGI IMG/M metagenome (GOLD analysis project Ga0209712, IMG submission 187443) | Marine eukaryotic phytoplankton communities from Arctic Ocean - Arctic Ocean - Greenland ARC118M Metagenome (SPAdes) (version 2) | ecosystem: Environmental > Aquatic > Marine > Oceanic...
GGGCTCAACCTCCACCTTTGTCGGATCAAAACTAGACGAACACCGCGGCGCATTCATCCTCGACTACCCAATGGACAAGGGATACGTCCAGGACGGGAGCTGGGATGACATGGACAAAATCTTTCAACACGTGTATGCCAAACAAAATCTCAATGCGAAAATGGACGAGCATCCTGTCCTTTTGACGGAATCGCCGCTGAACCCTGGGACGAATCGGGAGCAGCTTGCTGAATTATTTTTTGAAACTTATCGCGCTCCTGCTATTTTCTTTTCGCCTCCCGCTGTTTTGAGCCTGTACGCTTCGGGTAGGGCGACGGGTGTTGTTTTGGATGTTGGTGAGGGTGTTACGCATTGTGTTCCTGTTTATGAAGGATATGCGCTTCCGCACTCTATTACGAGGAGTGATGTTGCTGGAAGGGATGTTAGTAAGCATTTGCAGCTTTTGTTGAGGAAATCGGGTTTGGCGTTTACTACAACTGCGGAGTCTGATCTAGTCAAGACTATGAAGGAGGAGTTGTGTTATGTTCGTCAGAATACGAAAGGGGATCAAAGTGCTGCTGTGAATTCTTCGAGTGAAGATGATGCAAATGTCGTCTATCAGCTACCAGATGGCCAGGCCGTCAATGTCTCGAGTGAAAGGCATCAGGCTCCCGAATTGCTTTTTAATCCTTCATTAATTGGGTCAGAAGAATTGGGCGTGGCGAGTACTCTCGTTGACTCCATCATGAAATCAGATTTGGACTTGCGACCAACTCTATTCTCGCAAATTGTCCTTGCTGGTGGATCGACGTGCACACCGGGATTTGGAGATAGGCTGCTTTCGGAAGTCAGGGCAAAGGCACCAACTCATACCCGGATAAGAATTTCTGCTCCTCCTGAAAGAATACATTCGGCATGGGCTGGTGGATCTATTCTTGCGAGTCTATCCACTTTTAAGAATATGTGGGTAACGAGGTCTGAATACGAAGAGTATGGAAAGAACATATTGCATCGATCGGAGTTGTAATAATCAATGTATCGTACGGAGTCGAAATTTAATTAAAAATAGCAGTTACAAAACTGAACATGGAAGATTCGTCTTGTCAACAATGGTTCGGCATACGTGTACTGTACGTGTAGTGATCAATTGTCTTTATTTTAAAGTCGGATTCTCACGTCTTTCTCAGATTCTAGAACAATACTGATCCCATCATCGATTTTCCAACCCGTTTTAGAGAGCATTTCTTTGAATTCAGGAAAATGCTCGTTCATGTATCCATGCGAAGAAGACACCATGGATATTTTTTGGTGGAAAGGCTCATCGTGGCTATCAACATCAAAATTAATTTGGCTATCCGCAAAAGTTCTCATTGTATAGGCATGGAATACACCTCGCAAGATATCCTCATCACATGCATCTTCCAAGAATGTTACGGTCGCTGATTTGATTGCAAAGCGACCAGCAAGCTCATTCTCATCAATTTGGCAATTCAATAAATATTTTTCTTCATTTTGGTGTAATACAAGGATTTCTTTGGGTCCGTTCGGGGCTAGGGTCTCGATCCCACAACCTACATGCAACCAATTGTGAGAATCCTCCTTCCCCAACAGTGGAAGAAATGATTCATGCTTACACACTTCTTCTGGACTCACACTCACTGAAGCATCAGCTTGAGGCGATGAGTTCAATCCTTTAAAGTACAAATCAAATAGTATCATCAAACGATGCCGATTCAGTCGATCAATCGGGACATGTTTCAAACTTTGATAGGTGAAAATTTGATTGACCCCAGAGAGCGCTAAGCACCCCAACACAACTGAAGATAAATCATCCAATAGATACGGCGAAAGCCCAATTCCAATCCCTGTGCCCAACAATGATGCCAAAATTGACTGACTCCCAGCCTTGGCCGTTATATCAGCAAGGTTTTCATTTTGTGAGAGACACTGGTGAAGCTTCGCACGACTCGCACTCGCAGTCAAAAAAGCAATATTCTTGCCAATATTCGCAACACTTGCGATAAAGAGGAAATATCCAGGGAATGCGGGTGTAGCCAGCTCCAACATCATTGCAAAATCCATGGAGAGAGATGATACCATTCGCCACCGTTTTGGATCGGCATCAACGGAATTACTACTTGATGATATTCTGGATGCGAATAGGATACCACCAAACTGACCAATTCCATCTTTGAGAATCCAATTTAGGGTTGCAGAGATTGGCGCAGCTGCATGTTGTCCAACGCCGATGGCTAGAAGTAAAGTTTGTGTTGAGAGCACCATAGTTGTAGTGGAAGCTAAATTTCCCAAGAAAGAGTAGATTGTGTATCTTGTATATCCTGCATGGACAGAATTGGGATATCCGTTTGGGAGTAAATGCTTCAATGTATTCTTGTAGATTGAATCTGTAAATGGTATCTCGGCGACTTCCTTTCCTTCGTTTCTTTTATCGCCTTCCACTGATGATACCTTGGTCCATTTCTTCGAATCTGGTTGGAATGAGTAGATAGTCTCTTTCGTAGAACCCGATGCCCCACTTACTGGTATTTCCCGTACTCGTTTTGAAGCACGTTCTTGAGAGGCGAATCTCAATGATTGACAAAAACAAGGGTGCCGACGAAGTAATCTTCCGACTCTGACATTTCTCATTCCGTACTTTACCACAGTCAATCCCAATGCCATTTGTTTCACACCTTCCTTAGAGCTAGAAGATCTGCCTTTCAATTGAAATGCTATCGGATCTCGAAATGACTCAATTCAGAGTGTTAAATGCTTTATTAAAGGCAACATGTTCAATAATGTTCTTGATTGAGATTTTGGGATGTTTTTCTTTCTGAGATTTTGTTTGTTTTTCAACTTCCCGCCAAAAAATGAGAACACTCGCGCGAGGTCGCGCAAGTGCGATGTGTAGAGTAAACCCTATAGGTCTGGGATATTCACATCGATTTCTGTTCTTTCTCTATCACACACTCACAACAGTACATACGGTACATACTTTGGTATGCACGCTCGTTCGGCTCTACGAGGTCTATGAGAGTATCATCTGTCTCATTTCCATCTGTTCCCTTCGGTAGTTCCAGCCGATACTGCCATACAACATATGCAGCTTCACCATGATTTCAAAGGAAAATGAATTGAGAGAGAGTGAGGCTACGGGTAGGAAGTCAGAGGACCACGAAGAAGAAAAACTAAAGAGCAAACCTGATGGCAGCACGTCGAGAGCTCGTGGTACTTTTACTGATATTGCTAGTATTATCGGTGGGACGACTGATGCTGGGGACGACAAGAGCAAGAAGAAGAACAACACCACCAAAAACAAAAAGAGCAAGGTCATGCCCCTGCCAACAATGTTCCTCTCTCAATGTCACAAGTTCCACACAAACCCTGCATTATCTAGTCCCAACAGCGTCCAGAGAACAAAAACTATCTCGAATACAAATCATAACGGTCCAAGTACTAGTAGTGCCGCTGATACGAATACTGCAAACGTCAACAACCCAAATTCTTCAAATATTCTGAGCAAAGCTCTCAAACGAAAACAACGGCTTGCACAGTATAAAGGGCAAACATCATCACCAGGCAATCCACTTTCCCCAATCACCTTCGATCTTGGACCTGGTTTACCCTGCCATGCCGTCTGGGCTCCCAATTCAAACTATTGCAAAAATGCAGAATTGCTCGCTATTGCGAGTCCACTCAATCTCAACGCAATCCACAATGCATCATCTGGTGGATCACAGAATGGTGCACAGAATCCACTTACAAACAATCAAACCGCAAACAATCTTAATGCCAATACTTCTGGGAGTAATGTTTACGTTCTTGTCTTTGATGAAGGGACTTTTGCCCACGGTGGGGAATTTAATCTAGCCGACGAACTTTGTGAATTATTTGGATTGCCGACTGAGAAGATGCCCAACGATGAGAGATTGAAAGAGGTTCGATGTGGTTTGCGAAGACCCGTATTTCATAATTCGAATTTGAAGGAGGATTCCAAGTTGGATTCTGGAAATGATACTACAAATACAGGTCTTGGCAAGGATGATGGAGATGATGCACAAGAGCAACAGGTCAATCATTCCGTATCGATCGCAGATCAGATCCAAGTAAAGGCTCACACAATGTACAGAGATATTACCACAAAAAGCATCAAACCCTTTGCAGCACATGTGGTGGATGAGATAAAGAATTGCCATCGAATGTTCGAAAACGAAGTATTTGGCGATGGTAGAATTTTTAGTAGAGGCGTGAGCTCTCGAACAAAGAAACGAAAGAACACTCCCAGTACTGATGATGTTGTAGAAGATAGTTATGCATCAAACAAGTCACCTTGTCCAACGAAACCACAACTTGTTTTTCATGTCAATTTGCCTTACAGTAATACGGCCATGGAAGTAACGGGTTTAGATTGGAACGCAGACGGTACCACATTGAGCATTAGCCAACGTCGTAAGGGTTCACCAAATTCGTTTTCTACCGTGTCGAGTAGTTCTACCAACAAAAAGAAAAAGGCTTCTCTAAACACAATCTCGCCAGGCAATACAGCTGTGTCGTTTTGGTCCATACCCGAATGGCTACATGTAGCGTGCGACGAATTAAAAATGTGCGATGAGAATGATGACCTTCGTTATGATAATGATGGTAGTATCATCTTTAAGAATAATACAGTGGAAGATTCTGTTGGGTGGGAAGTTGGAGTTATAGATGAGAATCGGTCACTATTTCCTCTGTGGGAATGGTATCTTGCTAAATACATCTTTCATGACGAACAAATATCCGCAGACGCTACTTTAACCGGGCAACGATCAAGAATCATGATGAAGAACTGTATGGAATACATTGCATATCCGATGGAATTGACGTCGACTCCTGCTTCTACATCAACTTCTAGAGGGGGGAAGAAAGCTATACGGGGCACAAGGGGCGCTGCAACAAGCAGTGATAATGCAAATTCCATCATGAATGGGGATATGACGTGTCTAATATGGGAGGAATCTCAAATAACCAAGTTTGAAAGCTCGGAAGAAGAGAAAGATAACGGCACAAAAGGGAACGGGGGTTCTCAAGAAAAAGATAAAGAATCCAACAATGTTGAAACTAGCTCCAATACCGATTCAAATGACAATGGCGATGCTCTGATACCTGCTTCGAAGTGGGTTGCAATAGGGACGAATAAAGGACAAATGATCCTGCATAATGGTGCTGCATCTTATTTATCATACCAAACGAAGAAAGCTAGCAGAAAGGGAGACACAGACAAATCCACAAATTTTCTCTCAAACGTTCTCAACTCTTCACCACAAGGCCGCACTATCGTAGTGCCCCTTCGGCATAAAAAACGAATTACATGTGGCGCCTGGGCCGAAAATCTTCTTGTTTTTGGCCATGTATCCACTGGATCTCTTACTCTTGTGTCTACTTTCCCGAAGCCAGCACTTATTGAGGGCAGCGACGCAAATTCAAAGTCTTGCAATCTTTTCACCGAGAAATCAGTCAAGGTGCTTGGTAGTATCCTTCTTCCTGGAGGCCGAGATGCTGTTAAGATTTACATTGGACATGTCGACGATGATATTACAATTCTATCTGTCAATTGTGAAGGCAAGTCACTGCTATTCTACACATTCCCCAGGTTTGTCGATTCTACGAATACGACCGCCCAAGCTTCCAACATAACATCATCGCCCGCAATGGAACTGAATTTTTCAATCATGTCCAACTCGAATTTGGATGATGCTCAAAATCCATCCCAACTGAAGGGAACCTCACATTGTGGAAATATCATATTTCACTACCTGATTCCTGATACACTTCTTGTCTTGGTTGCTTTTTCGTCGGGTTACTTTGCATTAGTAGACTGGGTGAATGGAGTAATCCTTAGTGACGAGGACATTGCAAGACAGTCACACCGACACACGAATGGAGCACCTTCGAGCCGCATGTCAGATAATACCACTGATTTCCCTCGCGAAAGTCAACACGATAATTTCCTTTTGGATGTTACATTTCACGTTGCTACGAGTACAGTTGCATGTGTAACACAAGACGGAAACGTCCTTGTTTATTTCATACGAATCTTGGATGGATGTCATGATGTGACAGCAGGTGACTGCATCTGTAAAACGGGTATTACAATAAGCACCAAAACACATACAAGGCCGAAGACGAAAATCTCTTCAAATCTGGTTGACTGTGATTCATCTTTGAAACGAATTATGGGAACAATAGACTTTCTATGCGCACATTCAATTCCAAGAATGCCAGTGGTTCAATCTGACGCACGAAAAGGAGACTTGATTAATTTTTCTTCTGATGGCGAGTGCATATCAGTTTCTTTAGGAGACGAGTCCATAGTGCTATTTTCTATCAACGTGGAAGATTACGAAGCTGATCAATTGAAACAGAGAATAGCAGAATCTATATATCTGGGAAGAGACAACATACTTATGTTTTTTATTTTCATAATATGCGCATCCCTTATTTGGCAGTTTGGAAAATTGGAAGTTTCCCAATCTGATTATGCGTTTGTTGAATACTTGTGAAAGAACTTTAATAAATATCAGTTTTCAACAAGGCTTTCTATTTTACTGGTGCCGGTACTTCTGCTGCCCACTTGATACTTTAAACTTGTTACTTAATAATGTCTCGTCTGTTTCTTTAAATTCTCGAGAAAGAAATCGTGCAAAAGAGCTGCGTTCATGTCGATTTTGAGCTTTCAAAATGATAAAGCCTGCCTTGATGAGCCCAGAAGCTTCAAGTTCTTGACGTGCTTCTAGAGCTTCTTCACATCTCGCGATAGTTGCCGAATCAAATAGTCGAGACTTCCCACTGACCGCTTTTACTTCGTTGTCATAGGTAACATCAACGTCATCGGCTGCCACAGAGCGTCGAAGTGCTGCACAAATAACATCTTCACCACTGGACAATAGTGCAAGAATAAAGGGGATGCCTCGAGCATGTGCTTCATGACCATGTTCGTTTTCCGCCTCCCTTAATCCACAGAAATATAACTCTCGACAAAGCAATGCAGCTGCGCGCCGGACTAAACGCGAGTGGTCAAGTTGTAATGCATTGGTGCCGAGCACAACTAAGGTTACACAGTGGGGTGCTACTGAACTTGGGGGAAGAGCTGATACAAGTTCAGCCAAAATTGAAATACAAGCAGCGCGGATAACATCTTCTTCTTCGTTATTGAAAACAGGCCCACCTGTTCTCAACCGTAAATACATATCTTGGTGGTATTGACTATTTTCTTCCACATTTTCGTCAACTAGTTCTGGTTCGTCTCCTCTGAAGTACGTCTCGGTCTTCACTTGAATCATTTTTTGGATAGAATCATTTGTTGGAGAGTGACCTACACTATCACTTCCATAAAGTATTGTGTTTATCATGGATGATGCATAGTTGTGTATGGCTGATCCACGTCTACGAATTATGAAATTCATAGCCTCTATCAGCTTAACTCTTTGCGTTGAAGTCAAATTATAACCACTATCACTGTTCTCTCTGAAGTCAACTGCATTATCGAGATGGAGAGTCAGCGTTCCAGTGGCAACAGCATTCATAATGATTGGCATAAAATGACTCGGATTTTCATCAACCATAGCCACTATGGTTTGAATGCTAGCTAGGTACACATAAGACTCTGTATCTTCCAGTGACACAACACTGACGCGCAACATATCCTCGACAAGCGCTAACAGGCGACTCGTTGAATCAACAGCAGGAGTCAGTCCATCGCTTATATCTATAACCAACGATTTGCTCGGAGTGTGTAATGTTTCTGAAATACCCCTCGCCAAAGCCTTTTGGGTCAATTTACGAAGCTGTACAATTGCATGCGCTCTTAAAGGCGGCTGATCCGAAGCGAGCTGAGTTTCGACTTCAGCAATTTTTGCTTTAATGTAGCCAAAAAGGGAGACTTCGGCGATTTCTTCTTCAGGCAAATCTTCCAAAGATCTTGCTTGAATTAAGGCCGCTGCATGGACTGACATGTCAGCTATTTCAGCTTTCAAAGTACACGTAGTTGACACTGCACTGTCAGTAGAAGGCGCTGGTAAATCTCCAAGCGCCGATAGCCTTATAAGGTACGGAACAAGCAGCTTTATGTCGTTTTCTTCTCTTTCTATTCGGCGGCTGGAACCTAGTTCGAGGACGGTCACTAAGATTGAGAGAACAATCGATGTTATGGATAGCTGCGATTCCATATCCAAACCAACCATAGGATTGAGCTCAGATTTGGATTTAGAATGAGTTTTGACTTCGAAAAAATTGCCAACGCTGTCGCATCTTGAGAAGTCACAGCTTGGATGAGTGGGTCTCAGATCAGGAGATATATCCGCAGCTTCGACATCACTTCCATTCCCGACAATTGCAGAAGTTGAAATAATGATGAGGCTGATAATGTGTAAGACCCCATTTGTTCCAACCTCACGATCCATGAGTAAAGCTTCTGGTGAGCACTTCTCGCACAATGCTGGGAGTAGCAACATACTTATAATCTTGTAATCTTCAATATGACTGCCTATTGAAGTTGGAAGATATCGGATACTGTCCTTGACTTTCTGTGTCTGGGACTCGAAATAAATTAGAAGTTGCAGCCTAAAAATTGCCCCAACTAGATACTGCATTCTGTGAAGTACTTTTCGGCCTTCCGGGTCCTTCGGTTCAATATCTAGACCAACAGCCATTTGATTCACAACGAAGAGCGCTCTTTCCTCGCATTTACTCAAAAGGGAGATATTAGTAGGCGGGTTTCTATCCTTTTCAATAACGACGAGATCCCTATCGTCACCCTTGGCGAAAGAATGATGAAACGAATAGCCAAGACTATCCAGAGGATTTGTAGCTACAGACATAAGCAATGACACTGCAAGGTATTGTTCACCTGAAACGTCACCATGATTCCATTTCTGTAATGTTGTATATGTAAGCAAATTTATCGTCTGCGTTGCTTCCTCGGTAATATTGGATAACAAAACCTTGTCTCTAGTAGAAGTGGCTATGCGGATCAATTGGCCTAAAGTCGAAGTACTTCCAGGTGCATCTACGCCAATGTCTTGACAGACATCCAAGCCGCTAGCTGACAACAGAAACAAGCACAGCTCTTCAACAGCCCTGCAACCAGTGGGAGGAAGAAGTAGAAGAGAGTAAATTCGGCGAATCGACAATTGGATGCTTTCTAATGGCTTGTCCGAAGAATCAGGAGAGGGGTACAAAGCACCAACTAAACGGCAGAAGAAAAGAGGGCGGGTAATCTCCTTCGGAAGGTTGTCAAGTACAGCCCAAATGGTAAGTACTAGGGCGACATTGCTGGAACCCATACCGACATCACTGAGTTTACAATCATTGTTGTTCAACAATGTCAAAAAATGGTTGAATAATGCTCTGTAATATGCCCAACCATCACTGCTTTTAAAATCTCTACTTGCTACTGCAACCACTTTGGCACATAGAGCCCTTCCAAGTCTCGAACTTGCCGCAGTCATTTGTCCTGTGGGCAGCGATGCAGCGGCAATAACAAATACCTCAATGATAGCCTCTAAACCTTCTGAACTAGACACGGCAAGATTTGATAGACCATCGGAGAGTCTTGATTTCAGCCAGGATGGCGCTTGCTTGCCAGATAGTAACAAAGTTTGATATGAATTGACCATGGTCCTCAAGTCGATGGGATATATGTTGACAGAGTGCTCCATCGAGTCGTTAACACCTTCACAAATCTTCAATGTATCAGTGCTCCCCAAGTTACACGGGAGAAATGTCCGTCGAATTACATTTGTTTCCAATTCATTCTGATCCAGCCTAAAACAATCTAAAACTGGAAATTCAAAGCTTTTCCTTATGCCCACCAGTCTATCGAGTTGAAACAATGCAGAATATATATCTGTCGCATGTCGAGGGAGGAGCATGGGTCGAAACCGATCTAATAGTAGCACCTTTGAAACGGTGACAATCACATCTGACAATTCTTTTGAAGCTCGATCAATCTTCATTGCTGCTCTCTCTTCCGCCAGAATTTTATTCTTTGAAATCCTTTCTTCACTGCCCCCACCTTTTTGTTGTTGTTGTGGTTGCGTATCCATCGTCCTGTGATCTACCTTATATTGCAAGGTATCCATCCCCCAATGAAGGCTTTTTCTATGCAGACGCCCTGCCAGAGATTTCGGCAAATGTTTGGATCGTTCCATGATGGAACTTTGCACATGCCGTTCCAAGAGTGGAAGAATTGAAGTGCACACTGTCAGCTCAAGGATACAAGCTATATCAGTGTAATTCAACAAGGATAGTAATCCTCTCGGTGCATTTGGTTTCTTCTTGCGTTTTGGTTGTGATGAGGTAGACAACGTCTCAGTTTTCGTCTCATCATCATCATCATCATCATCATCATCATCATCTTTACCTTGAACTCCGTCTTGACTGTCAAGGATATTAAATAAATGACCAAGTCTCTCTAACAATGGCAAAAAGATTTCATAAACAACTTGATGTCGATCATTTTCCACTGGGTGATGGTGATGGTTTGAGGAGTCAATCGTATGTTCGCCCCAACTGCAACTGTGGAAAGAACACAAACACAAAGGCGACGAGAGCCTGCAGGCTTCTTTCCCTTCTTCCTGCAACTGCAACCCTTTGCACAATCCTTGTTCCTTCGAAAATTCCTTATTTAATAATTTGAATAAATAGACTGGTTGCGGTTCAACTTCTTTCCCATTCTGCACATTTCGAGAATTATTTCGGAGTGCATTCTTCACCATGACTGGCTGGAAAGCGTCAATGTTTCGGATGCAATTGATACACTTTGTAATAGCTTCTACTGTATCTTGTGCATCACATTCCACCTGTTCTATATCGATGTTTTGGGACTGATTTGTCATGGTGTTTCTTTGACTTTGGTGTACTGTAGAGTAACTACACTATAGACGTATGGATAGTGATTGATGTGAGTGGCGGTGCTCTGATTTTCCAAACAATCTTCTTGACTGATTGATCGCTGACTTTTGAATGAATGCAATACTTGTAGCTAGCTGGGGAAATGTGTTATCAAATAGGTAATATGTTCCATCAAGGTTCCATAAAACTGAGATTGGCACGAGTACGAGTAGAAAGGAGGGCACACGAAGTTTTCTACGGAATTACATTACGACGCGCTATGCGCCGTACGAACTATACACACTAAAACACGTAGATGTTCGCTCTTTCCCTGAAAAAAAGAACCGAGCCGAGAGCTAATTGAAACATTGAAAAACAAAGGGTCAACTCCAAGCAACCCATCAATCAACACAATGAGTTCTTGCACCAGCGACGACAACACTCAAAACCCTCCGACCAGTCACTGCGAAGTCGCTGATATTGGTTTGGTGACGAGTGAACAATTTCTTGCACCGACCGATGAAACGAATTGTGAAGAATATGAGAACTCAGTCATGGAAACGAATACGAATACCGATGGAGAGCATAATCAAGATGATGCACCCAGTGAAGAAGTACACGTACTCAAAGAGAAAGAACATAAACAAAACAAAAAGAAAAATCACACACGAACATTTGAAGAAGAGATTGCATTCCTAGAAAAAATAAGTCCCACAAAGTATCGCGTCAATATTGGATTTGTGCCCAATATGAGAGTACCAGCAGACGTCCTCGTCAACGAACCACTGGAAAAGTTACTACTCACAGAACTAAAAGAAGCCACCGGATGTCAATGCGAATCTGATTTCACCGGGGAGGGATCTAAAAAAGGATCTGGTGGCAAACGTTATTATAAAAAGAGTAAAGCCAAACAGAAAGGATTTATCCCAGCCCTGAAACAAATGGCGAATGTTGCTGCTCTACCCGGCATCGTACGCTGTCTTGCAATGCCGGATGTTCACTCTGGATACGGATTCTGTATTGGGAACGTTGCAGCATTTGATATGGACGATGAAGAGGCTGTCATCTCACCAGGTGGAGTTGGCTTTGATATAAATTGTGGCGTCAGGCTCATTCGTACGAATTTGATGGAGGAGGATGTTAGTGGTGAAGTTAGGGAGCAGCTTGCCCAAGCTCTTTTTGATCATATACCCGTGGGCGTTGGAACTGAGGGAGTCATCCCGGTTACAGAAGAGGAGATAGATGCTATATTGGAAAAGGGGGTTGATTGGGCGATCGAAAAAGGATATGCATGGCAGGAAGATAAAGAATTTTGCGAAGAGAATGGTCGCATGTCTACTGCTGATCCAAGTCGAGTTTCAGCAAAAGCAAAAAAGCGTGGGTTGAATCAAATAGGGACGTTAGGCGGAGGTAACCATTACACCGAAGTGCAAGTAGTTGAAGAAATATATGACCATGCTGCTGCTACAAGTATGGGAATTCATTCTGTTGGTCAGGTCTGTGTTATGATACATACTGGATCGAGAGGCCTAGGTCATCAGGTTGCATCAGAAGCCCTACAGACAATGGATAAAGCTATGTATCGTGATGGTATTAAACCAAATGATCGTCAACTTTCATGCACTCGAATAAACAGTCGAGAAGGCAAAGATTATCTTGCTGCCATGTCAGCTGCTTCCAATTATGCGTGGGTGAATAGATCATGCATAACTTACCTCACTAGACGAGCATTTGAAAAAGTTTTTGAAAAGACACCGGAAGATATGGAAATGAATTTAGTCTATGATGTCTGCCACAACGTTGCCAAGATAGAGACACACATTGTGGACGGTGAAGAGAAGACCTTGCTTGTGCATAGAAAGGGGGCTACAAGAGCCTTTCCTCCAAATCACCCAATGATCCCAGCTGCATACCAAAATATTGGCCAGCCCGCTCTGATAGGAGGTACAATGGGGACCTGTAGCTACATTCTTGTTGGCACTCATAATGGCATGTCAGAGACATTTGGTTCAACTTGTCATGGAGCAGGTAGAGCGCTCAGCCGCAATGCCAGTAGGAAACGTTTAGATCACAAACAGGTTTTGAACCATTTGAAAGAACACAATATTTCAATTCGAGTGTCTAGCCCGAAGTTGGTTACCGAAGAAGCTCCTCAATCATACAAAGACGTTTCGGAAGTTGTAGATACGTGTCATGAAGCTGACATCAGTAGGAAAGCAGTGAAACTTCGCCCTATAGCAGTGATCAAGGGCTGATTACATGCATGACGAAGTGATGCAGTACTGTAAGGAAATAAATGCCCACAAATGATTTTAATAATCCTACAATTACAGAATGCATTCTCCACTTACTTACTTTTATTTTCTATTCCATTATGTATGACAACATTAACGGTACCTTGTAACTAATCAAATGCCGTCTTATATAATGAATCACCGGTGCAACGGCTTTACTAAATCGATACATATTCAATGTGGAATTTGAAATTCACAGAAAAAATAGTTAATTACTTCTACCTTGCTTCTACATACAATTCGTGAAAGCGAATGTCAGCAGTTTAGAAATACATCAACGGCAAAGGTTTCTCGTGAAGGTTGTCATGGAGATTTTTGGATCGGGTGCATAATTATTGTCTTTACAATCTGAAATTAAGCTGAAATCATGGTAAAGGATAAGGAAACAATAAATCCAAACAAACTAGCAAGTGACCGTGTGAGTTGCGAAGTAAATTTGAATGAATAAAACTAGATAAAACTTAGAAGTCACATTATTTGAGCCTCCCCCCTGTCGAATGCCCAATGTGCAATGGCAATGGAAACCCCATGATCCATTAGCTAAATACAGGAGATGCACATGTCATTCAAAGTTCAAACTGTACACATTCATCACTCTAATCAATCTTCCTTAGACCTCTGAAATTGTTACCTTTTGAACACTCCCACTCAACCATATCGAAAAAGTTATTCGAGATAGACTCATGAGAGTCTCTTGATCGCTTCCCTGCCTTCATGTTTTTCTTCACCCTTCGCCATCTTTGCAAGAATGGACAAAGCGTTTTATGACCGATGAATCGCCCTCTCCACTTCTTCTCCTGGTGTGATCTGTTGCAGTAGTATTTGACTTTACATCCAGCGCACTTCAGCAATTGCACGCTCTCTCCGCGGCGTTGGTGGCAGCAGTGGCAGTGCACAACATTGCCACCGCACATGTCCATGATCATTTCTCTTTCAAAGGAATGCTGGAGTGTATGCTTTGCTTCGTCCCTTTTCTCGTCTCCAATATTTTTACAATGCTGTACAATACATCGCTCTCTTCAAAATGACGAACAAATGTCCCACTTTCATCAATATGTGGAGCAAAGTGGTGCTCTACATTTTGTAGTAACTCAGTTCGTTTCTCTGGACCAACAACATGAAGAGGTAGAGTGCGATATTTTTCAATATATGTACTCGCAAGATAAACTTGTCCTAGCACACACTCTCTCTTGTCTTGTGCAAGGTCGGTACTTCGTGCGATACTGTTCTGAAACGCTTCAATGGCATGATCCTACTCCCCGAGATCATAATATGCCAAGCCCATTCCCCTGAAAGCATCGACCAACCGAGCAGGACATGCGTTGAAAATACCCATCTCAAATACTTCTAGAACGTTCTGCTCATAACCAGCACCTTGATTCAAATACATCCATCCCATGTCCATATAAATAGATCCCATATGTTGATGCTGGAGATCTTCGGATTTCAATTTCTTTACAGCAGCGAGAGCATTCTGAAAATGATCTTTGGCGATATTGTATTTACAAACTATTCCGTACAGGTTTCTCAGCCTCGTCATCCTGTTTCTGGGCTACAGAAATCCACTTGTCAGTGTAGATGATTTGATTGTGAATGTCGTTCTGGCATCCTGAAAACCTTGCAAGGAGTTTATACGCCCTTGATTGACTATCGGGTTCCCACCACATTTCGATTTCATCCAAAACCAAATGTAGCACTTAACCACGTGCTTAGGCTTCCCTCGCCTGCTCAAAGCACCAGCTACTTTAAGAACCCACTTTTCATTTGCTCTAATATCGGGATAATATTCTTTCAACCTTGATACAGCTTCTCTGAACGCTTTCACTGCCTCGTCACATCTATTGAATTTCAAATAGCATATAATTATCTGTGATTTGAAGACTTCCAATCCGGAATTAACGTCAATCTCTTCCCTTGTCATCTCCAACTCCTTGCCCTTTCTGCCGTATGAAATAACTTCGTCACAATCTTACGAAGAATTTGCAAGTAAGGCATACTCCAACAATCCGCTCACACCATCAATTTCTCTCATCAACTCCTTGGCCTTTTCGTAGTACACAATATCTTTATCACATCCATCAGGCTTGTTCGCACCAACAAAATGGTGTAAACAAGCGAGGTACCAACAAATAACTCTCAGATCAATGCCAGCTGGTCGCACGTTTATAGCATTAAGCACTTGGGATTCATTATTCAGTAATTTCTGTGCGAGCTTCGATTCATCATCTTCGGATTCAAAAATAGTCTGTGTCATGATACATCAAAGGCAGCGACCTCATCCTTCTTGTTGCCGCCCCCGTTGCTGCTGCAGTTCTTTTTCACGGCTGTTCTTTGTGGTCTTCTGCTCTTCTTTCTCATCTTTGAATGTTGCTTTTTCAATCTTCTCGAGTACACTACTGTAGTATTTATGTAGCAGTGCTTATTGATAAGTCAATGAACAATGATGCTTTCGGTTGTTTTCCAGGAGCTGTTTCGGGGTTCCTTTGGATGGGTCCGGTGTCGGGTGTTGTTGCGTGTTGCCTCGTGTTATGTTGCGTTGTTGCGTTGTTGTTATATTTTTTGAAAATTGAAAATGGGGAAAGAAAATGGCGGGAAAATAGAATGTGGATGACCAACCATTTCCAAACCCAATAACAGTTCTCTAACAACACGAAGTACTTGTAGTGATGAGTATGTACTATCAATATTCGAATATGCATACACATTACACTCGTCACCATATCCTTTGTTCCAAACCATAGACCGATTGATCCGCATTGACACACCACACATAAGCCAAAGTTCAAGTCAGAAAAATGCCTAAAGTTAGCAGAGTAGGAAGAAGTAGAAACAAATTAGTTGTAGATGCACCAGTGGAGAACGAAGCAGATGCTAACGATGGCCCAGACCCAAAGGAAATTCTTAGCAGAGGGCAAAGGAAACGCATGCTTAAACGTCAGCAGTATTTGAAAAGAGAGCTGATGGTGTTATCGACACTCAAGATAAAGAAATTAGAAGATCAGAAGGGCCGTTTGGATGGTATGGATGCAATCAAGGATGCACTTACCCAAACTATTCAAAAGAACAAACAATTATCCAAGCAACCCGAAGAAGTTATAGATCCATCAACCGATTCATTAAAATCCAATAAGGCAAAGCAGAAGATCGCACAAAAAGAGATGACCCATATGAATCTCGTCCTACAGCATCCATCTTTTAAATCGAATCCTTTTGCTACTATGCAAGAACATTTGCGCAACTCTCTAGCAAAACAGGCAGAAGAACAGGAGATTACAGCAAAAAGCGAGCGAATTCAAGAGGCGATACAGACGGCAGAGAAGAAAGTAGCACGGAAGGAAAGAATACGCGACGCGAAGTTTGAGAAAACTAGAAGGAAAGGCAGAAGAAGACGATGACTTGTTACTCATCAACCCACGCATCAACTGCTACACTTGTACTTTAGATCGCGGTTTTATCATAGACTTTCTATCTAAATAATGTTAAAGTATGCTACTGTAAAGCTGATTTATTAGGTGCAAATAAGCAAATAGGTCTTGGTGTTTTAGCTTTTTCGAAAGATCTTGATATTTCAATGTAGTTAGTGTACACACGTAGCCTGTTCTTGCGGTTCCTTCGCCCCCAGTTCAAAGTAAATTTTAGTCCCCAAGGAGGTTGCTCTGAAATTCTATTTGTGAAGGTTGAGGAAATATTTAATACACCTGCCCTGAATGAGAGATCCTTTTTTTAATTCCATCTTGTGTTGAAAAAGCAACATTCGATTTGAGATTGATTTTCGAATACCGACCTGCGAGGGATAAAGCGAGGGATAAAAAAGGGGCCAAAGGCATAACAGTGGCACGAAAGCCCCCCCATCTCCAGCACCAATCGGTCTGTGCAGCTGTGGCAGGAAAACCAGACACCAAACACCAAAGAACTCAAAAACACATCAGATAGATTCATCATTAGAAAAGAACTCTTCCAACGGCATCTATCGGTTCCAGTGAGATCAACACAAGCTTGGGTGATCATCCAACTCTGAAATTCAAACACACCACATCGCGATGAATTGTGCAAACTTCAACAGAATACGGCAAATGAGAAAGCTTAACTCTCACATCTTTCTGCTGATAATTCTTGCGAGTTTTATGGCGTTATCTGTCGAAGCATTCCTTCCATCTATCCCTTCCACGAGAAGAATTCCTTTCAAGATAAGAAGTCATGCCTCCACATCTAATCTCAAGGCAGTTGATTACGATATGTCAGACATGTTTGATGATGTACCTTTATCAAGAAATGATCTGGAAATGCTGACTGTGAACGAGCTAAAGCAACAGTTGCGCTTGCGAGGGGAAAAAGTTGGAGGTAAAAAGAACGAACTCATCGATCGCCTTCTGGGGGATGTGAAAATTGTCGATCCAGAAATTGTAGAGACGAGCGCCGAAAACGCAAAGAGTAAAGCAAGAGAGTTTGCTGAGTCTCGCGGCAAGGAATTGACTGATGTTACAGAATATTTAGAAGAGAATGATAAGGGTGAAGAGACAAAGTCAAATGTCAAAGGAAAAGAAGATGCCGATTTGGAAGAAACTGATGGAGATTCCAATGCAGAGTCTTCACCTGAGACATGGGGCAGCGAGGCGAAGATTGTAGATGACTATGAAGGGCGTTCTGTGATTGTAGACGGCATGTCTCGTACTGTAGTAGAATTCAAAGGATCCAATAAAAAGGCCGTAAATGCATATGTTGTTGCATCACGGGATTCGCTGAAGCAATTTTTGGCAGGTGGAGATCGTGGCAACAATGCAACTGATTTAGAAACTGCTATGAAGAACATACAAATTGCACGGGAGAAGGCATCTAAAGTTCCAATGAAGATGGAGGATGTTCAAGGGGAAGACGTAGACGATGAAGAGGGGTACTACACAAACATATTAGATCGCGATTATGGTGATTGGGGAAAATATTCAATGACTGGTGTTCAGTTATCTGCTCAAGAAGTCAAAGGCGTGCTCCTGTTGTCAGATGTCTATGGTCCATTCAACGATGACATGCAAATGCTGGCCGACAAGATTGCATTTGAGTGTCAACCAGTAGTGGTATTTGCTCCTGACCTCTTTCGGGGCGACCCATGGAAGGAAGACGGATCAAACCCCGGTTTCAACGCAGACGGAAGATCCTACGAAGAGTGGCGCGCATGTCATCCTGACGATAGAGTTAGTATCGATATCAGAGCAGCTGCAGCTGCACTTCGTGAACAATATGGCGTGAGTTCAATCTCAATTTTTGGAACTTGTTATGGTGGCGGTAGAGCACTAGAAGCTACTGCAAGAGTTTACCCTAACGATACAATGGATGATGTGAACGAAGAGGAAGGGCCTCCGCATGGTGAGTTTGTCCAACAATTTATTTTCGAACGTTTGACTACTGCAAGCTGTTTCTGACATTCACATACAATAGTCAACCCATCTACTTGTATCGCATGGTATCCAACAAGGTACGACGCAGATGCATTATTCGGAGTAAATAGTAAACCCTTCGACAATGAAAATCGTGTCAATACAGCTGTTATGGCGATCTTTGCTGGAGAAGACACACTTCCTGGCGCAACTCCCGACGACGCGGCGAAGCTCAAAAGTGGTCTAGAAAGCGATGGTCATGTGATGGATAATATGGTGAAGATATTTGGAGGTCAGAAACATGGTTTTGCTCACATTGGCATTAGCAAGGAAAATAACGCTGAAACAGACCCTTTCTTGGAGGAGGAATTTGGTGGGATGCCATCAAATGCAATGGACGATGGAGACGCGGAAGTCGCCAGTTTACTTTCAACGGCTTGGGTAGAGACCTATGCCAGACAATTCCTGCCTACTGTCGGAGAAGCCGTGAAAGACGACGCGCTGTGGTCAGACATTGATATGCCAGATTTGTCAGAAAGTAAAACGCGAGATATTCGAGCAGAAATGGAGGAATCGATTGAAGGTCACACCGATGAAGGATTAGATTTGAAACGAATGCACCCAGATGACTTTAAAACTCCAATTGATGATTTGGAAGATATGGATGAAAAATTATACGAGGCACTGCAAACTCAACCATATGGTGCATCACTGGACGATGACGCTGACGCATTCTTAGATAAACTGGAAGCTGCCATAGACCGAGACGACTTACAAGTAGAATACTTGCCTGGTTTTGGGGAGGTTCCCCTGGACGATTCTGCCGATGGCCCTGCATACTGGTAATAAACGACTAATCTATTTAACAAATGGCAAATAGAGCAGTGATGATTGAAGTATACACACTCCTTAATCTCGTATCGAATCATCGCAGAGGGATATCTCAAAATTGTCACAACCCAGCAGCGGTTTGAAGGATAAAGTACAGAACGTTACATATTTTTAACATCTTACAGTTGAATTTAGATAGAAGGATAATAGCTCGTCAAGATATGGCGATGATGGTGTATGTCATTGAGGATGTCAAAACTTTGACTTAATGTCAATAATTCTATTTCTACCCATGTTGCTGAGCTAGTACTCGTGACGTAACCAGTTTTATCTTCTCGTTATCTCATTCACACCTCCTGCAATCCAAACGGCATTACAATACATCACATCACCTCTTCGCAAATGATGTTGGGCACTCCTTAATCGTCTCCACATGATTGCGGTTTTCGTTTCCTCTTGTCATCAGGTGCATGGAAATTCTCACGCTCATAAAAAGATCTCAGGAGGTTGATTGCTTCTACTTCAAGAATACCAGTAACGATAGGATAGCCGGTATGGGATTTTGACGGAACTATAGTATCATGATGAAGATTTAGCAAGGATCCATTTCCTCCGAAGCGACTATTCTTGCATCCATAATATACACGGCCAAATCCAACTCTCGCCAATGCCGCAGCGCACTTAAAAAACGAAAGAAGAATGAACATGAGTTCCTGTGTATACTCAAGCCGAAATTTTGAAGGTGAAATCCGTAAATAAACTTACCATAATACACGGTTCGCATGTAACATACAAATCACACCTTCGAAAAATGTCTTTTTTGAATAATTGACCACCTCCCCAACCATATTTATTTTTCCAATGCTTTGTCTCCCCATCGCCTTGAATATTAACCCAAGTGTCTTGAAATGTATCTTCTCGTAGGGAATAGCCATTGGGGACCTTTCCATGTGCCTTTTTCGCGATAATATGCTGCGGCAAGCGCGCCTGATCAGAGAACATACCACCCGTCAGCATTCTGTCAATTGCCACACATTCTGCATGTCGTGTAGCATCTCTTGTGGCATTCACCTGATTTGCCCCATGTGATACAATCACTTCAGGAGAAGTCCGATAGTCATAAGAAGATGAAGATTCTTTCCCATCTCTTTCATGATTTTGTTCAACCACCACGGCTTTCTCGTCATCGGAAGAGGATTCAGGTGCATCTCTCAATACGATTACGCATCCAACTGGCACCTCGCCAATTTTCAAAGCCGCCCCTCCAACTTCTAGAGCTTTACGCATGAAAAACTCTTCCATCCTGCTGATGAATGAATATTCTTTCTCCCTTTCTTCTTTTATGATTCGTTTTATTCAGATTCTTGGCAGTACACGTATCAGGAACCTATTTGTCATGACGAATGATGACACAAAGTGTACAGTACTGGGTGGCATCTGGCATCTCTACTTGTGATTTTCCCCTGGAGGAGGGATGGCATGATGGCATGGATTGAAGGAACTATTGAAGGTGATATTAGGCTCACAACCCCCAACCCGACAAGATTTCATTTTGTCCGTTGCGTTTTGCGTTTGTTATTTTAATAAATAGACTATGTACCTACTGTACTGTACAGCAGGTAAAATTGAAATACAAAATCAAAAGACTGGATTGAGGATTGAAATGCCCCGACAACCCGAAGAAAGGTTCTCCTTTAACACTTTCGAACTTGATCTTACAATTCGTGGAATACCACAGCGTAACGACATAAAATATTGGCCGACTCGGAAGCAATTAAAAAATGATGAAAGAGTCATTGGAAAGCGGTACAGTCTCGAGAGATTCTCTCGGAACCCAAAGTCAAGAAATAGAGAATCCAAGCACAGTGCTGTCCAAGGACAAGGTCACCCACAAATCTCTCGCTGACACAAGCACAATACATAATAGATCACCCTCACAAAGACATGAAGAACTCTCAAAATCAGATTTAACCGTCGCTGCTGTGGATGAAGACGAGACTACGACTTGTCATTTTGCGCTTAGTAGTATTAGATCATCACTGAGTTCCACTGTGTGCGCCTCAAAGCTGCGTCGAACAATGCAGAACCCCATAATTCAGAAGGTACTTTCATTGGTTGGTACCCTTTTATTTATGATTATGCTGAAGAATTTGATGAAACCGAGCCTTCTCCACAGTTTCTTCATATGGATGGAAGAACACCCCATGAAAGGCCTTGCGGCATACATGATTATTTACCCATTGCACATGGTGTTCATCCTACCCGGTACACCGCTATGCATGGGAGCCGGCTTTGTGTTCAAGTTGAGATATGGATGGGTTGTTGGAGTCACGTTTTGTTCGATAATAACGCTATTGGGGAGTTTAGTTGGATCCGTCGTTTGTTTTCTATTGGGGAGGTACTGTTTTAGATCTTCTGTGAGGCGGTGGAGTAAAAAATATCCACTCTTTGAGCCCATCGACCATGCCGTTGCAGACAATGGATTTAAAGTTATGGTTTTGGTTTATTTAACTCCTGCAGTTCCTTTGGGGCCCATGTCTTACATGATGGGGACGACGTCCATGGCTCTAATTGATTTTGCGAAATCCAAAATAGCGGCGTTACCAATGACGGTGTTATATGTTTACTTGGGAGCTGCAACCGGAACACTAATGACCCAAGATGCCATAGGCACCGATGTTGACGGGAACAGTAACGGTGAATCAAACGGAACTGTTCATAAAGCAAACTTTCAGGAGATGTCATTGTCTCCAAAGCTAATCGCTGCTGGTATTTTGCTAAGCATTGGCATTATTGCGATTATTTCAGTCAAAATGAAACAGGAGCTTCAAAAGGTACGTGTATTAGTGCTAAAGGTTACAATGTATCCAGTTTTGAGAGTACGTGTACTGTCAAATTTGAGGAGTCATACTCACATTTCCTTTCTTCTGACGCGACACGCATCATAACCTTCTAATGATCAAAGATTCTTGGCAAACACAATAAAAAAAGTAAAGACGACAGAGAACAAGATGGCATTGAATTTAAAAGTAAGGTTTCCCCACTTGCCTCCAGTGGAAATACTCGCCAAAGGCATCATGTCGATGATAGTGATCTGCGACCTCGCATTACTAATAAGGGTATGGAAAATGTGTAAAATATTTTTTTTCAAGATACACGTATTTGCCGTACACTTTGAACTTGGTGAACCTTTAAAAGTGGCAATTCATCAAATCTCAACATGAAACATTAAAATTAGTTTGCCATCTTATTTTGATGCCTACATACACGTACAGGGTGGTGAAATCTTTTGTCAACCCACTTTCCATTCTGGTGCGAGACTTAGTGTCTGTGAACGTGTTTGCCAGCAGGACTCTGCAGGCATGTTGGTTTGCAGGTTGTGGAACAATGAATACGGGCATAGAGATGCCGACGACAATAAAGATTCTTTTTTGTTGTCCACATAGCCGAGATTGGATTGGTTCCAAATTCACAAAGTTGTAAAGCAAACAATGGATGAACAGGATGCAGGTGAGATAATTTACTTCATGGAAAGATCTGTGGTAACCGTTCGTGCCGAAATCGTTTCGGTCCTGTGAATTGTAGATCGGTATTCATAAATTTCAAAGAAAAGCAGATAGG
>Ga0209712_10001131_pt1 | contig 22952 bp, 25 predicted proteins | sample ArcOceMetagenome_FD_187443 | JGI IMG/M metagenome (GOLD analysis project Ga0209712, IMG submission 187443) | Marine eukaryotic phytoplankton communities from Arctic Ocean - Arctic Ocean - Greenland ARC118M Metagenome (SPAdes) (version 2) | ecosystem: Environmental > Aquatic > Marine > Oceanic...
TGTGGGGCTCAAGGATGCCTCAAGCCATTCGGGAAGACGCACCTACATCACAAGGTTGGCCAACAAGGGCGTAGGGGTGCGTTTGCTCGCAGAACTGGCGGGGCATTCGCATATCTCCACAACCCAGCGCTACATCGATGTGAACGCTGAGCAGCTGAGTGAAGCAGTGGAGTTACTTTAGGAACTTTCGGCCCAGACCGGACCTCCAAGACTGCTTAAAATGCTGCAGCGCGGCCCGTCATTGCTGCCATTCGTCCCTCGTGCAGCATTTCGTCGGCTCACACCTTTGCTCCATGAACTTTCAAAATAGTGTCATAGACATGAGACGCTTCCATCGTATGTTGCGGTCCTTCGTGGCGTGAAAGACAAATAGGTACGTCAAAGCAGAACTGATCTGCCCGAATGACACGCATTTCCTGACGATCAACCCAATAGTTCGCGTAAATCTCGGGTAGGAAACCTACGCAATTACCGCTCAGTATGAAATGCGCAAGCCCCTCCATCTGATGCGAAACCGCCAGAGCAGGCCGGTTGAAGAACGTAGAGTAAGGCGTCAATACCGAGACAAATCCACGGCGCACGAAATTTTGCTCAGCGATAAGTTCAGGTGTCATTGCGTCGTCTTGGGTTGTGAACAAAGGGTGCCCCTTGCCGCAAATCAATTGTTGTTTTTCAATGAAAAGGGGGCGTTGTGATACGTTCTTTCGCGCAGGGAACTCAGGGGAAATCGCCATTTGGACTTGGCCCCTGACAAGCTGTTCTTCAATTTGATCAGGTGGTCCGATCCGCAAAACAATGCGAAGGCCCTTGGACGCTGCGAGCGCATCCCGAATAGCATCCCGCAAACGACATTCCGTGTTGGTAATCAAGTTATCAACAACGCCAATCGCAACTTCTCCAACTATACGTTCTTTCAACTGACCAATTTGACCGTGATAGGCATCAATTGAGGACAGCATGGAACGAGAAGTTTCATAAACCGCGCCGCCCCGTGCGGACAGCGTAAACCCAGCGCGTCCTCGGCTGCAAAGCTTGAACCCAAGCCGCGTTTCAAGATTTGCCATATGGGTGCTGATCGTGGAGCGCGAGAGATTTAGTTCTGATTGCGCCTGCGAGAAGCCCCCGCATTCCACAATAGTACAAAACACACGCAGCAATTTGATGTCAATATCGGCGATGGAGTGGCTAGACATTACGTAGCAATCTCTCGAACTGATTTCCTATAAGTCGACGTTTATCAATTAAGCCGCCTATGTAAACCTCTCTTAAAATAATAGTGATGGAGATGGCACATGCAGCCAAAAGATTCGGCCTTTCAGCCAATTCCGGGATTGAAGACAGCACGGTTTGCAGGGATGCCAACCTTTATGCGCCTGCCCCATATCGAGTTGGACAACCCGCAGGCGAACAAGGCAGATATCGGGATCGTAGGGGTTCCCTTTGACGGGGGTACCTCAAATCGCCCAGGGCCGCGCCACGGACCGCGCCAGTTGCGTGATCTTTCGACCATGGTCCGCACGACCCATCCCCGCAGTGGCGTAAACCCTTTTAAATTGGTGAATTGCGCTGATCTGGGCGACGCGCCAGTGAACCCGATGGACATCATGGAAAGCCTTGATTTGATCACCGACTTTTATAACCATTTGTCCGACAAGGGTATCATGCCCCTTTCAGCGGGTGGCGACCATCTGGTCTCTTTTCCGATTCTACGCGCACTTGGACGTAACGGGCCAGTGGGGATGATCCATTTTGATGCGCATACAGATATGAATGACGTCTATTTTGGGGACAGTAAATATACCCACGGCACGCCTTTCAGGCGCGCGATTGAGCAAGGTTTTCTTGATCCGAAACGCACGATCCAGATTGGCATTCGGGGTGTAAAATACGAGACTACTGATTTCGATTGGGCCTTGGATCAAGGGGTTCGGATCGTTGAAATCGAAGAGTTGTTTGAACGCGGTGTTGATGCCGTCATGCAAGAGGCTCGCGATATTGTCGGGGATAAAGAAACCTATGTGAGCTTTGACATTGACGGTATCGACCCATCGTTTGCACCGGGAACCGGGACGCCAGAAATCGGAGGATTCAGTACATTTCAAGCGCAGCAAATGGTGCGCGCGCTAGCTGGGCTCAACCTGATTGGTGCTGATCTTGTCGAAGTATCCCCGCCCTTTGACCCATCAGGCGGTACTGCTTGGGTCGGCGCATCCATTATGTTCGAACTTCTATGCGTTCTTGCACCTGCCTGTGAAGCGCGATCCAAAACTTAACTATATAAAACCAACCATTATGGAGACTACAATGAAACAACTTCAAAGACGTCAGATCACCAAAGGCCTATTGGCTTGTGCCACAGCCTTTGCTTTATGTGGTCCTGCGATGGCGCAATCTGTCCTAGAGGGCGTTACAAACAACAGTAAGATTACAGTAGCAACCGAAGTTGCCTATCCGCCAATGGAGTTCCTTAAGGACGGGAAGGTTGTTGGTTACGGTAAAGATATCCTTGACCTCATCGTCGCTGACATGGGCGTCGAACTTGAACAGCTTCAACTGCCGTGGGACGGGATACTAGCGGGTGTCCTAGCCAAAAAATACGATCTTGTTGCAACTTCGGTCGCTATCAAAGAAGACCGCGTTGCCAAATATGCTTTCACCCGCCCGTTGGCTGTCGCCGACACTATGTTGGTCAAACGGCACGGTGATGACGACATGGCTGGGCTGGACGATGTGAATGGTCAGATTGTCGGAGTTGAGCTCGGATCGTCGCAAGCACAAGAGGTAGAAGCCCTTGACGCCGAACTCAAGGCCAATGGTGGGTCTGGATTTGCCGGTATTCGTGGTTTCAAATCCACCGACGACATGCGTTTGGCACTGGCTGGTGGCCAGATAGATATCGCTACGATTCCATCATTCTCATTGGCTACGATGCAAGAGCAACGCCCTGACACATTCGCCCAACTTGCAAACATTGGCAGCGGCACTTTGTTTGCTTGGGTGGCCCATCCAGACGGAGTTGATCTGCGCGATCGCGTCAATGAAGCGCTTGTGAAGCTTGAACAAGCCGGAACACTGAAAGAACTTCAAATGAAGTGGTTCGGATTCGAGATGGACCTGCCGGAAGATTATCTTCCAGAAGGCGCGCTTTAAATATCCCTGACGGGCTCGGGCATGTCTGAATTTTATCAGATTTTCCCGGGCCACTTTTTTCAGAATTGAGCATATAAACTATGGACCTGCAGTTCATTGAAATCATCCCCAAAACGGGCCCCTTGCTGTGGGGCGCGCTTTATACCATCTGTGTAGGCCTCATCGCCTGCGGTGTTGGTATTTTCGTGGGAACCGGCTTGCTGTTGATGCGCAACAGTCGATTCTGGCTGTTGCGTATTTTTGTCAGCATATACGGCAGCTTTATCCGCGGCACGCCAGCCTTGGTCCAGATTTTGGTATTCTACTACGCTTTGGCCCCGCTCACGGGGATCAACATAGGGCCGTTCACCGCCGGGATCATGGCGGTGGGATTCAACAGTGGTGCCTATGTAGCTGAAATCCTGCGCGGCGGACTTAGCCGTATTCCTAAAGGGCAATGGGAAGCCGCCGAAGCCTTGGGTCTGCCCAAACACAAGATCTGGTTCAAGGTGATCCTGCCGCAAGTGTTCAATTCTGTTATCCCGCTTTTGGTGAATGAATTCACCATGGTAATCAAGATCACCCCACTTTTGTCCACCATCACTTTGGTCGAACTGACCCGTGCTTCGCAGATGCTCTATAACGAAACATTTCGTCCCGTCGAAGTTCTGCTTTTGGCGGCACTCATCTATTTCATCATCTGTTTCTCGATCAGCCAATTCGGAGAATACCTCCAGCGGCGATCCCAGAAATTTCGCCTGTAGGAGCGCGTCATGACATTTGACTTTGGGGCAATTTGGGAAAACCGCGATATCCTGATCAACGGTGTTTTCAACACGTTGCTGATCTCGTTCATTGCGATCCCAATCGGAATTTTTATCGGTGTTGTCGTTTGCTTGCTGCGCATATCAAAAAGACGCCTCCTGCGTTGGCCCGCGATTGTATATATTGAGCTAATGCGCAACATACCTTTGCTTATCTTGATCTTCATGATGTTCTACGCACTACCGTTTTATGGCATCCGCCTGTCGGGACTGACAACTGGTTTCATCTGCCTGTCGATCTACGGCGGGGCCTATTTTGCCGAAGTGTTTCGCGGGGGTGTGGAGGCTGTTTCCAAAGGCCAGTTTGATGCGGCTAACGCTTTGGGGTTGAAATACGGGTTCTACATGCGGCGGGTCATATTTCCGCAGCTTTATACTTATGTATTTCCACCTGGTACCAACATCGCGCTCACGATGATTAAGGAATCCTCGCTGTTGTCGATGATTACAGTGGCCGAGCTAACTTATGCGGCCCATGACATCAACGGGCGCACCTTCACACCTGTGGAAACCTTTGCAACAATTGCTGTCATCTATTGGGTCATATGCACTCTATTTTTAAAACTCACACAGATTTTGCAGTCTCGAGTTGATACAGATGACATCAGCAACTCCATGACAATCCGCTAAGCTAGGGCCGTTCAAAAGGACACCACATCCAATGCAAACAACACAAACGATTTCGCAGTCTTCTGCACCCAGCACACAAAGAACTATCGTCGAAATAAGGCATATGAACAAATGGTATGATGAATTTCAGGTTCTAACGGATATCAATCTAACCGTGCAATCAGGCGAACGGATTGTCATTTGTGGCCCCTCAGGATCAGGTAAATCCACCTTGATCCGCTGCATTAACCGGCTCGAAGAACATCAGGAAGGTGACATCATCGTCGATGGCATCCCTCTGACAGAAGACGTCAAGAACATTGATCAGATACGTTCAGAAGTTGGCATGTGCTTCCAACAATTCAATCTGTTTCCGCATCTGACAGTAATGGAAAACTGTTTGTTGGCCCCAATGTCGGTGAGAAATACATCGCGCAAAGAGGCGGAAAGCCTTGCACAACACTATTTGGAAAAGGTCAAAATTCCAGATCAAGCGTCTAAATACCCAAGCCAACTTTCCGGCGGACAGCAACAACGTGTGGCCATCGCGCGGGCCTTGTGCATGAAACCCCGTATAATGTTGTTTGACGAGCCGACCTCTGCGCTTGATCCAGAAATGATTAATGAAGTTCTTGAAATAATGGAAGAATTGGCAGCTGAAGGCATGACTATGATCTGTGTGACCCACGAAATGGGTTTTGCCCGTAAGGTGGCGGACCGAGTAGTGTTTATGGATCAAGGGAAAATTGTCGAGAGCGCTGCTCCGGAAGCGTTTTTTTGCAATCCCCAGAACGAAAGAACGCGGAAGTTTCTGCGACAAATCTTACAGCATTGATCTTGTAGAAATAGTAAAAAATCCCAATAAGTACCGCGCTCTTACATAAATGCTTTTGAGAACCCTACCAAGATAACAAAGATCGGCGACGCTGTAGGAAATCGATAAAGCGGGTTCACTGCGGCGCTGAGGGCCGCAGAAAAATCCCGGATTCGCGCTTGAATGAACGTCCGCCTAGGTTGCTGCCTCTTTGCTGCTTCGCACCCGCAGCGAATGTCTGGTTTCCGCCCTTCGTGTCGATCGACATGAACGGCCCAAAGCCGACCTTGGTGGGTCGCGCAGCTAAGGTCGGGTCTGAGCCCACAGTGCATGATGCTGCACGCTACACTAACGACCAAAAGATGCGCTAAGCGGTCGTCCGTCGGAAGCTGGAAAAAAGAGTTAGCTTAATTTTGCGATTTCAAGCGTTTCGCAAAACAAGCCATTGGCCGTGTTTTCGTTCCGGCAGGGTGTGGGGTGACAGGGACGCATTACAATCACTTATTTCGTGCCTGCTTTTGATCCAAACCTGCCGGTCAGAGTTTGAGCGATAAAAATTCCGCTGTGGGCTTAAAGCGGCAGGTCTGACCGGCGCGATGACACGGTCCAAGACCCACCTTTGTTTTAAGCGAATTTTGTGCGCCCTTAGAGATAGGTCTCGTATGCGGACAAAACCGCCGTTCAGTTTCGTGCCTTCGCTGACGCAGCATCCTCTCGCGGGTGCTGCGGCAATCTCTTGGCAGTGCAGCGGGTTTCACCTGAGCGGCCGTTCGGATCGGGAAATTTGGTCGGTCTTGTGCGCCCTTCACTGCGCGATGACATATCGATCAAGTTGGCGACAAGGCTAACCATAAAAATGAGGTCAAGCCGCGCCTGAAGTCATGGCCTAGGCAAGCTCCGCCGAGATAAACTATGAACGCATTCTGGGATATCTGAACAACCATCAAGCATTTTCAATACTATCAAATAATGCCAAAATTGATATTTTTAAGACATCTAAACGTGCTTCAAGAATGCTCCGGTTTACCGCGTTATACTTCGCGTTCATGCTCGTCGAATAAATAAAGTCCGCAATATGTGATGCATTCGTGTGGAGCGTTGTTCCTGGTTGGGAATGTGCGTGGATGACAGTCTCGAACCTCGCATTCCATAGTTTTGCAATTTCTGTCAATTCATCTTGGGCAATCGCGTTGATACCATCGATGAGCTCCGCAACATCGGGGGAGTCTTGCACCACGTCATACCAATACAGCGGTGCAAGTTCAAAAAATGCATCCAACTTGTCGCTTAGGCTCGTTTGATCGCGCCATCTGGCTTCGACGGCAGCGATCGTGTTGTCCGCTCCTAGGCGCAGGGTGGCCCGCAAGACCGCTTCTTTGCTTGGGTACGCATTGTAAAGCGTCTGCCGCGCCACACCGGCCTCGCGGGCGATGTCATTCATCGTCGTCTTGCTGACGCCATACCGAGCAAAAACACCCTGTGCCGCTTGGAGAATATTATCGCTTCGATCCTTCATGATGCGGTTTTCGTTCCATTGACATTGATTGTCAAATTGTACATATAGCTAAAAGTTGTCCAAGTGTACAGGAGTGGAATGTCATGCAACTCACAGTGAACGATCAATTGCGCGATGTTGATGTTGAAGATGATATGCCGCTCCTTTGGGTTCTGCGGGACGAATTGGGTATCATGGGCGTCAAATATGGCTGCGGGATTGCGCAATGTGGGGCCTGCACTGTGCAAATGGATGGGGTCGCCGTCAGAAGTTGTCAGGTTGCGGCAGCGACGGCTGCGGGCGCAGAGATCAAAACCATCGAAGGGCTTGGCACACCAGACAATATGCACGCTTTGCAGGATGCGTGGATCGAACATCAGGTCGCCCAGTGTGGCTACTGCCAGTCCGGTCAGATCATGCAAGCGGTAACGCTGCTTGATATGAACCCCGAACCAACCGACGACGATATTGATGCCGTGATGAGCGGCAATCTGTGCCGCTGCGGGACGTACCCCCGTATTCGCGCCGCGATCAAAACCGCCGCAGCCAAAATGCAGGAGGCTTGATCGATGGGCCGCGCACGTACAATCGCAAGACGCACGTTTCTGGTTGGATCAGCCGCCATCCTTGGTGGGGTCGCGTTTGGCACATATCTGGTCAAACGATCCCTGCCAAACCCGCTTGAGGCGGATCTTGCCGACGGCGAAGCCACGTTCAATGCATGGGTCAAAATTGACGCTGACACGATCACCTTGATCACTCCGCATGCCGATCTGGGCCAAGGCGTCGTGTCCTCCCAAGCGGCTTTGATTGCTGAAGAGATGGACCTCGATTTCGGACAGTTCGAGACCAGTTTCGGAACGCCAAGCAGCGCGTATTACAACACCGGATTTGCCGATGGTGGTGCGCCTTTCATGGCAACAGACGACAGTTTCAAGGCAGACGCTGTGCGTTCTGTGCTGAGCGGAGTCCTCAAGATCGCCGGACTACAAGGAACGGGCGGGTCGACCTCGATGCCCGACAGCTTTGAAAAATTGCGCCACGCCGGGGCTGTCGCGCGCGAAACGCTGAAACTGGCCGCGTCACAACAAACCGGCGTGCCTGTGTCCGAATTGACGACGAGGTCCGGCGCTGTGATCCTGCCGGACGGCATATCGCTGCCCTATACATCATTGGCGGGCGTTGCCGCGACGGTCGAACCCGTCCAAGACGTCACCCTGCGCGACCCCAGTGAATGGCGATTGATTGGCAAATCAATGCAGCGCCTTGATATCGTGCCAAAATCCACGGGTACTTTAGCCTATGGGATCGATCTTATGGTTGATGGCATGGTGCATGCCGCTGTGCGTGTGAACCCGCGCAAAGGGGGCGAAATGCTTAGCTTTGACGCCACATATGCAAAATCCATGCGCGGCGTATCGGATGTGATCGAAATTACCGGTGGCGTTGCCGTGATTGCCGACAACACATGGCGCGCTACACAAGCGGTCAATGCGGTTGATGTTGAATGGGGCGATGCACCCTATCCGGCAGAGATGGCTGAGCACTGGAAAACATTAGAAGATTCGTTCACGCCTGAACATCTCGACAGCACGTGGCGCGATGATGGCGATGTCGAAGGCGGGCTTGCGTCAGGAACGGTATTCGAGGCGGAGTACCGATCACCCTATGTGGCTCACGCGCCGCTAGAACCACTCAACGCGATTATCACTGTGACAGACGACGGTGCAGAAGTCTGGGCGGGACACCAAGGACCCGGCCAAGTGCAGATCATGGTTGCCGCCATCACGGGGCATGACGTCGAAAACATCATCTTTCATAACCAATATATGGGCGGCAGTTTTGGTCACCGGCTTGAGGGCGAGTTCATCAAGCAGACGGCTGAAATCGCCAACCAGATGCGTGGAACGCCTGTGAAAATCACCTATTCACGCGAAGAAGACTTTGCACAGGACTTCCCACGCCAGATTGCTATGGGTCGGGGCAAGGGCACGGTCTCAAACGGCCAAGTCAACACGTTTGACCTGTCTATTGCGTCGCCATCTGTCTTTGCCTCGCAGGGTGGGCGCTCTGGTATGGCTGTGCCCGGTCCGGACGCGACAATTGCGGAAGGCGCATGGAACAATCCATATGCGATACCCAACAGCAGGATACAGGCATTCCGCGCGCCGGAACTTGCGCCTGTGTCGTCATGGCGATCGGTAGGTGCCCCCTCTGGCGGGTTCATCTTCGACAGCTTTCTGGACGAGTTGATTCATGAAGCCGGTGCCGATCCGATGGCCGAGCGCATCCGCCTGATGGATCACGACGTGTCGCGCATTGTTCTGGAAACGGTCGCCGAAATGTCATCTTGGGGGGGTGAGTTAAAACCCAACCAAGGGCGCGGCGTTGCCTTTGTCGAAAGCTTCGGCGTTCCGGTGGCAGAGGTCGTCGAGGTGACGGCAACAGACCGCGGCATCAAAATCGACAAGGTTTGGGTCGCCTGTGATGTCGGGACGGTTATTGACCCGATCAACTTTGAAAATAACGTTCAGGGCGGTGTTATCTGGGGGCTTGGCCACGCGATAAACTCCGAGATTACGTATTCTGACGGCATCGCAGAACAGACCAATTACCATGCCCACGAAGGCATGCGGATGTTCCAATGCCCCGAGATTTTTGTGCATGGGCTGGAAAATGGCCACAAAGTACGCGGCATCGGTGAACCCCCCGTGCCACCCGCCGCACCTGCGTTGGCCAATGCGATATTCGCGGCAACGGGCCAACGCATTCGCGAAATGCCCTTTAATAAATTCATAGATTTTGTGTAAGGGCGGCCAAATGAAAAACGCATATCTGATCGCATTGGTGTCCGCTTTGTCGGTGCTTTGGTCGCCCGCATTTGCGGAAAACCCTGCCATCATCATAGAGCCGGCCGCAGCAGGGTCGATTTCAACTGACGAAGGTCTTGAGGCTTGGGACCGTGCCTATGAGGTTACATCGCATCCGCGTTGTGCCAACTGCCATGTGGGTCCAAGCGAGCGGCCGATGTGGTCTGGTCCGGCCTATGGCAAAACACGGGCCCACGGGATGAACGTCATGGCGGGCGAAAGCCGGATTGGCGCTGAGACCATTCAATGCAGCACGTGCCACGCCTACCGCGAAGGGGTCAACGATATCCCGCACGCTGCACCACAAGTCGCAATGAACTGGCAGCTGGCCCCTATCGAGGCAGATTGGTTCGGCAAGTCATCACAAGAGATTTGTGCACAGTTGCGCGATCCTGAACGCAACGGAGGGCGCACGATGATTGAATTAGCCGAACACCTGAACCATGATCTTATCCTGCATTGGGCGTGGAACCCGGGTGGCGGACGCCAACCCGCACCTTACAGCCTGCAAGAGCACATTGATGATCTGTTAATCTGGGGTGTCGCGGGCTTCCCATGCGCGAACGACTGAGCGTGCGCGCACGGATGAAGCGCATTCGAAGCGCAGGCTAAAGATTTAGGAAAACGCATGAACACTGACCACGAAGTACTCTTCAATTTAGTTAACCTTTGGGCATCTCATTTTGGATACAATGACGGTCATATCGACCTCACGGTCGGGGGTGATTTGACGTCTTTTAGCACTGTCGATTGCGCTCTTACGGCACATGCCCCCCTGTGGCGCACCAAGCCCGGCAAAGAGAAGGGAGTGCCGATTACAGAGGTACGTAAGACGTTGGCGAAGGGCTTGAAATTGATGAAGATTAACCGCCATGATATGCACATGGCACTGCATCCCACGAGCAAAGCACTGTGTTTATATTTCGTCGTAAAGGCACGCCCTAAGATCCTTCCGTTTAACTGCATGACTGTGCCTGTGGCATTCGTGGTCACAACGGAAGAAACGGAAGTAGGTTTGCGTATTGATGCGGTCCATGAATGGTCGGCTAAAACACCAGAGGCTGCGCGCGAGATCCTTGTTGAACAATACGGCTGGCCCAAGTCCCTGAAATTCAATCCATACGTAGCGTTTGGGGCCGTATCTTAACTCTATACCAGATCATCAAAGAGGGCCAACTGAGCAGTACCGGACGGTGCGCGGAGATTTGAACAAGTCATATTTCATTCATCTGTGAGGTATTGCAAAGGAGGTGCAGGTGAATTGTTCGCATTCGAACGTATGTGAAAAGTAAATATGCGGACATCTTACCATAATTAACTAAGACCATTGGTTGAAATGGTAGTCTCACTAGGGACGTTATTACCGGAAGCGTCAAAGTGTCCTGCGATCAAAAGAGACAGTTCGCCCGCGACTTGGCCATTGAGCCATTTTTTCTCGCGACGTCTGGAATGAATGGCCGGTTTGTCCACGCTATAAAGAAGAGAGGATTATGCAGTTGCAGAAAATTCTGCGCTGCGAACGCACGTCGCGCAAAATGCGAATTAGCAGAGTGGGCTCGTTGCTGCCGTTCGCCGCAAGATGCACCAATGTCCGCTTAGAGGCGAAGCTATGAAGTCCTTGGTTCCAACAAGCAAACTCCAAGCTTTGTGTTCCCAACAATGTTACCCCAAAACTCCGCCAACACAGTGTTTGCAACACAGCACTAGCCTACACTGTGTTCAACACCGTGTTTCAGCCCTAAAAATAGTCAGCAACACGGCAAAAAGTGTGTTTATGGTGTGTTTTTGATTTTAGCGGTTTTTTAAAATTTAGCACTAGATTAAGTCATTGTTATTGTTGACCTAAATGGTGCCCGAGGGCGGAATCGAACCACCGACACGAGGATTTTCAATGGAGGTGGCGTAAATTAAATATTCGATAACAGAATGTTATACGGCTATTTTTAAGGTGTGCTTAACAGTGTGTTTTTAGTGTCATCTGAGGCTAGAGCGGAAATACTGTGTTGAACACAGTAATCGCAGGCATCAAATTCTAACACACTGTTCAACATTCCAAAAGACGCAAGACTGAACACGGACTAAATGAAGTGGACGTTCACTCTAACTATTGTTTATGGCCGCTATGCGGGGTGGTCTCAACTGATCGACGCAACACTTTAATCTTTAGGAAGAGATGGAGTGTACCCAATGAAGTATCGTCGCCGACGATTTTTCACAGATAAACAGAAGTCAGAGATATGTGATCGCGGGACGGAGATGGCTGGGCACAAGAAGTTCACCATGGCTACCAAAACTGGCGTTTATTTGTGCGAACCTCACTGCCAGTGGCAACGCGGTTCAAACGAAAACACCAACCGCCTGCTGCTACAGTACTTTCCAAAGGGCACATATTCGTCGATACATAGTCAAGCAAAGCTGAGCGTGGTTGCAAGACAGCTCAATGAACGACCACGAAAGACGTTGGGATACGAAACTCCCCCAGAGCGTTTTAGTGCATGTTTTGCGTCGATCAGTTGAGACCGCCGCACAAAACCGACGTTCGCTGCGTGAGCATCAATGTCGGCTTTTTTCAGCCCTATGTTCCCAATGTAGAATTAAAATTCTAATTGTTTAAAACGACGTCTACGCGCTGTGGTGTTCTTAAAAAGCGCATGACATCTTGACTGACCTAAGGTCGGATGAAATGTTATTTAGTACAAGTTATGAAGTGTATGAAAATGTTGCTTAGGATGAAACGTTGCCAGTAACAACTCTAACCCAGGCAGATCAAGTCGGGTCGATCCAGATATTCGGGCGCGTTGCCGCACCGGATTTTCCGGAGTGGATAATGCGACACGCGTCCAAGCTGGGGTTGCGTGAAATTAGCGCGTCTTTGCATGCTGATTGTCTTGATGTACGCGCGACTGGGCAGCACGAAATGCTAAACGCGCTGGCGTTGGCGTGTAGCTTGGGACCTCAGTCTGCACTTGTTGCTCACGTGGACTTCAAATCCACGCGCCAAGGCATTCGTACTGACTAAATTTTGATCGAAATTGAATATTTGATAAAAAAAGGACTTTAATCCAGAATTTTGTTTGATTGCTTTGCGCTAATGAGCATACCTTTTTCTTAGGGAAATTTGGAGTGAGGTGTGTTTTGACTTGGATGGCTGTCGCCCTGAGTGCGGATTTGCAGCATGCAATGAGCATGCCGTGTTGTCTTGACGGAAACGATTTGGCCATTTGGCGTGGTGCATCGGGACAGGCATTTGTTTGGGGTGATCGCTGTCCGCATCGTGGCATGCGCCTGTCACAGGGTTTTGTGCGTGGCGAAAAGTTGTCGTGCATTTACCATGGCTGGCAGTATGGCAGTGATGGCGGATGCGTTTCTATTCCAGCACATCCCGATCTTGTGCCCCCCAAAAGCATTTGCGCCAAAACCTATCAATGCGTCGAGGCAAATGGTTTGATTTGGACCACATTGATCGAAAGCACCGATGCCCCGCCACCTGTTCATTTGTCAACGCCCGTGCGCACGCTTCACGTCGACAGCGCCATTGGTGACGTGGCAGCCTATTTTGGATCACCCGATGCCACACTCATTCATTTAGACAATCCCCGTCTGATCACTCTCGCTCTGCACCCTGTCAACGGTACCAGCACTGCAATCCATGCTTTGACCGGCGACCCTGACGGCCGCAAAGAGGTTTCGCGCTGGCTGGAGATCCAACGCGCAAACGTCGAAAGGGCTGCGGCATGACCAGTAACGCTTTAAATTATTGGTATCCCGTCGCTATGTGCTCTGGAATCCATGCACCGCGTGATACGTTGTTGTTGGGTGAAGCGATCACTTTGGGTCGGGATGGACCAAGCTATTGGGTGCGCGATGCATCCGGTAAATTCTTGCCCACTGTTGTGCGTTACGGTCACCTATGGACCAGTCTTGGGCAGCCCAATCGCGAGCTGTTTACGATACCCGAAGCCGAGGCACCGGACAGACGCCTTGTCGATTGTGGGTCCGTCAAAGTAAAATGCTCGCCCTTGCGGGCCGTTGAAAATTTCCTTGATATCGCACATTTTCCTTTTGTTCATACCGATATCCTTGGTGCGGAACCCCATACCGAGGTGGCGCGTTACGACGTAGAGATCCGTGAAGACGTCAATGAAGTTTGGGCAACCCGTGTCAAATTTTACCAGCCACAAGCCGCGCAATCGGCCGATGGCGGGATCACCACAGATTACATGTATAGGGTCGCAGCCCCTACGGTTGCCGTGCTTTATAAGACCTGCCCACCGCGCCCCGGCGAATGGGATGTCATCACCCTTTTTGTCCAACCGTTGAATGAAGAATGGTGCGAGGTTTGGCCATGGATGGCGCTTTATGATGACACGACATTGCACGCTGAGTTGGTGAGTTTTCAACAAATGATCTTTATGCAGGACCGTTCAATCTTAGAAAATCAAATCCCACGCAAGCTGCCGCTTGACCCCGGAATGGAGGCACCGACACAAGCAGATATGACTTCGATCGCCTATCGCCGCTGGCTGAAGAAAATTGGATATACATACGGCGCACAGGTGGTCGCAGCATGATCCTTTACGACTATATACTCAGCGCAAGTTGTTACAAAGTCCGGCTGATGGCTGCACTTGTGAACATACCGCTGACATTGAAAGCGGTTAATTTTCACCCAAAGAAAGATCACAAATCAGATTCTATGCTTGCGTTGAACCCCGCAGGCACACTGCCAATACTCGTTGATGGCGAACACATCATGACACAATCCACACAGATCCTCCGACATTTGGCGACGCAGGCGGACAGCGGATGGCTGGGGACAAATGCCGATGCAGAATGGTTCAACTTCGCAGATCGATTAAACGCCAGCCTCGGCATTGCACGATTGCACGACATTTTATCTTATGATGTCGATATCGAGAAGGGTCGCCGAGATGGGGTGACACAGCTACGTAAACTCGAGGAACACCTAAGCGAAATGCGATTTGACGGTATGGCGTTCCTAACAGGTACACGCCCAACCATCGCCGACATAGCCTGCTTTCCGAACACCGCTCTTGCGCCTGATGGCGGCGTGAGCCTTGATGCCTATCCAACGATCCGCCTGTGGATGCGCGTGATACGCTCTTTGCCAGGATTTATCGAAATGCCCGGCATCCACCGGCTTCACGAATTGGCCCCAGATCCGGTGGTACCTGTATGACAACGACCCTTTTTAAATCTTGCGAAGCAATCGTGACTTCAGCAGCAGAGCCGGTTTTGTGGCGCCACGATCTGCTCATCGAAGCTGGAGCGATCAAGGCTATTGGACCTGATCTGTCGCGCAACTTATCTGCTGATTGCAAAGTCATCGACGCCTCTGGAATGTTCATCTATCCTGGGCTGGTCAACACGCACCACCATTTCTTTCAGTCTTTCGTGCGCAACCGGGCTGAATTAGATTGGACCCGCTATTCTGTTATTGAATGGCTTGATCGTATTTATCCGGTCTTTTCGAAACTGACCGAAGATTGCTTTTACCACAGTTCGGTCGTGGCGATGGCCGAGTTGATCAAACATGGATGTACTACGGCCTTTGACCACCAATATTGCTTCCCGCGCCATGCTGGCAGCAACATCATCGACCGCCAGTTTGAAGCTGCAGAACTGATGGGTATTCGTTTTCATGCTGGTCGAGGTGGTAACACGCTGCCCAAGTCCGAGGGCAGCACCATCCCAGATGAAATGCTAGAAACCACAGATGGATTTATCGGCGATTGCGAACGGTTGATTGACAGTTATCACGATGCGGGCCCGCTTTCGATGCGTCAAGTCGCGGTCGCACCCTGCCAGCCTGTCAATTGTTACAAAGAAACATTTGTTGAATCTGTACGTCTTGCACGGGACAAAGGTGTGATCCTGCACAGCCACGTGGGCGAAGGCGAAAGCCCGATCATCGAACAGATCCATGGCAAACGTTCGGTAGAATATTGCGAAGACATCGGCTTCGCGGGACCCGATACATTTTATGCCCACGGGTGGGAGCTGAAGCGCGCCGAACTTGCGCGTATGGCGGCGTCCGGCACTGGCGTTTCCCATTGTCCTGAACCCGTCTATCTAGTTGGTGCAGAGGTCACGGATATTCCCGCAATGGATGCGCTTGGCGTCCGCCTTGGCCTTGGGGTCGATGGGGCTGCCTCAAACGACAATTCCAATCTGATGCACTGCGTCCATTCGGCCTATATGTTGCAATGCTTGGCGGCCTCGGGTCGTGAAGATCCAGTGCCAACGCCGGCGCGATTCCTAAGCTATGCAACTGAGGGCGGTGCCTCTCTTTTAGGGCGCTCAGACATTGGGGCATTGCGCGTTGGAATGGCCGCAGATCTGTTCACCATTGATACGCGCAAACTCGATTATGTCGGGACACGTCACGATCCAATCAGCTTAATTGCCAAGGTGGGCATCGGCGCTGTTGTTGATCTGACGATGGTTAATGGAAAGGTTGTCTGGGCCAATGGCAGCTTTCCACATCTAGACGAAATGGCGCTGTTCCATGCTGCCGAAAAAACGCTTCACACAATTTTACCACAATATCAAACAGGGGAAATATAATGTCATATAACTTACAACGCCGTACCTTTCTAAAGGGAACACTTGCTGCAAGTACCGCGATTGCGCTGCCGATGCAGGCAATGGCGCAGGACGTGTTGAAAATGGGGGTCGTCCTGCCCTCTCCCGCTGCTGATGTAGGCTGGTCACACACGCTAATAGAAGGCATAAATATTGTAAAAGAAGCATATGGCGACCAAATCGAGCTTACCATTCTGGAAAACATCGCCGAAGGTCCAGATGCCGACCGCATCGCAAACAATCTTGTTGCTGAAGGTAACAAGGTGCTGCTTTTGGGGTCGTTCGGCTACCAAAACGGCGGCATCCAGATTGCCAAGCGCAATGCGGATGTGTCGATCATCCATGCGTCTGGCTATCTGACCGAACCAAACTTCTCACCTTTCACCGCCAAATACTGGCAGGGCACGTATTTGATGGGCATGGCAGCTGCATCGCTTACAAAAAGCAAAAAGCTTGGCTGTGTGGGCGCGTTTGCGATTCCAGAGCTAATTACCTCGATCAACGCTTTCATGTTGGGCGCGCGATCTGTTGATCCTGAAATCGAAATGAGCGTTGTTTGGGTGAATTCTTGGTTCGATCCAGCAGCAGAGCAAAACGCCGCTAAGGCTTTGATGGCCCAAGGCGTCGATGTTGTCTTTTCCAACGCCCAAGACACACCATCCGTGATTGCGGTCGCAGAAGAAGCAGGTGTATATTCCTTTAACCTGAACTCGTCAATGGTAAAGTATGCGCCATCGAAATATCTTGGCGTTGTCGGAACCAATTGGGGCCCGCACTTCAAACGGCTCGTTGATGGCCATTTAGCTGGTACGTTTGAAGGCAGCAATTTCTGGCTCGGGATGGACGATGATGTCGTCTATACTGCTGACTGGAACGCAGATATCCCTGCCGACGTTGTAGCGCAAATCGAGGCGAAACAGGTTGAGATTGCAGCAGATACATTCACTGTCTTCCAGGGACCACTTGTTGATCAGGCTGGCACAGAACGCTATGCGGACGGTGTTGCAATGACCGACGGTGAAATTCTTAGCATGGATTGGCATGTCGCAGGCGTCACAACGCCACTTCCTTCATGAGCGATCACTCGCCTGCACTTTTGACACTTAACGATGTGTCAAAGCGGTACGGGACAGTTCAGGCAAACAAAGGCATAGACCTCGCGGTACGCGCGGGGTCGATCCATGCAGTACTAGGTGAGAACGGGGCGGGTAAATCCAGCCTGATGAAGATGATTTACGGCGTCGAGAAACCCGACAGCGGCACAATAAATTGGAATGGAACGCCCGTACATCTGAACAAACCGTCCGACGCCCAAGCGTTGGGGATAGGCATGGTATTCCAGCACTTCTCGTTGTTTGAAACACTCAGCGTTGTGCAAAACGTCTCTCTTTTGGTGCCAGGAAAACAGGCTGAATTGGCGGATAAGATCACCGCATTCGGCAATCAATTTGGGTTGCATGTGGATCCCGATGCGATGGTTCATCAACTCTCAGTGGGTGAACGGCAACGGGTCGAAATCATCCGCTGTTTGCTACTAGATCCCAAACTGTTGATCCTAGATGAGCCTACGTCAGTTCTGCCGCCGCAAAGCGTCGTAATGTTGTTTAAAACATTGCGCAGCCTTCAAGCCAAAGGCATGGCCATTCTTTTCATCTCACACAAACTCGACGAAATCAGAGAACTGTGCGACGAGGCAACCGTTCTGCGGCGTGGCGAAGTGACGGGACATGTCGACCCTCGCACGCAATCAGCAGCCGATCTGGCCAAGCTGATGATTGGGCATGAAATACCGAAACTGACTAAACATAACAACACACCGGCCGGTGATATAGCGCTGCAACTGCGTGGATTGGAACATCCGTCTAAAACCCGGTTTGGAACCTCATTGAAATCTCTTGATCTGCACCTGCGAAGCGGTCAAATTATTGGGATTGCGGGTATATCAGGGAACGGCCAACAAGAACTGGCCGCCTTGATTTCGGGGGAAGCGCTTTGTGCCAAGGCAGATATGATCACGATTTTGGACCAACCCGCCGGACGGATTGGTGCATCACAACGGCGTGCGCTTGGGTTTTCGTTCGTACCCGAAGAACGATTGGGGCGCGGTGCCGTGCCCGAAATGTCGCTGGCCGACAATAGTCTGCTGACGGCCCATCGTCAGGGAATGCTGCAAAACGGTTTCATCAAGCGTAAGGTAGAGCGGTCCTTTACCGATGCTTGCATCGCCGATTTTGACGTGCGCACCGCTTCTCCCGAAAATGAGGCGGGTGCGTTGTCTGGTGGCAATTTACAGAAATTTATTCTTGGTCGTGAGATCATGCTCGCACCCAAAGTCATGTTGGTGTCACAACCCACTTGGGGTGTTGATATTGGTGCTGCAACCGCGATCCGGCGGCGCCTACTTGAAATGCGTGACCAAGGGGCGGCGATCCTTGTTATCTCGGAAGAGCTGGAAGAACTGTTCCAAATTTGTGATATCCTACATGTCCTTAGCGAGGGGCAATTGTCCGAACCATTAGATGCTGCAACAACAACGGCCCAAGACATCGGTGCCTATATGATAGGGGCGACTGAATGACGATCCAACTTGTGCGCCGTGACACTGCATCACGCGCAGCGATGGTATCGGCACCAATTTTAGCTTTGGTATTGACCTGCCTGACCAGCCTCGTCCTATTTGCACTGCTGGGAAAACCCGCAGGAACAGCGCTTTATGCTTTGCTGCTGAAGCCATTCTTAAGCTGGTACAGTTTTTCCGAAATCCTTTTGAAAACCGCGCCTTTGATGCTGATTGCACAAGGGTTGGCAATCGGGTTTCGCGCCAATGTTTTTAACATCGGAGCCGAAGGACAGTTTATTGTTGGAGCCATCTGCGCCTCTGCATTTCCTGTGTTCTTTCCGGATGGGACATTTCCGTTGATGTTGCCCGCGATGATCATCGCAGGGGCCATCGGCGGCATGGCCTATGGGTGCATCGCCGCAGGGTTAAGAACGCGCTTTGGGGCCTCTGAAATTCTGGTGACTTTGATGCTAAGTCTCATTGCGGCGCAAATCTTGAATTATCTACTGTTGGGGCCTTGGAAGGATCCACAAGGTTTCAATTTCCCGCAAACCGTAATGTTCCCCGAAAACGCGATGCTGCCGCTTTTGTTTGAAGGGACGCGCACGAATATCTCACTGATTTTTGCGCTGATCGCCAGTGGTCTAGCCCATTTAATGATGCAACATCATTTCAGTGGATTCCAACTGCGTATATCAGGGCTTGCGCCGCGCGCTGCACTTTATGCTGGTTTTAATGGGAACAAAATGATTTGGATCAGCCTTGCTTTGGGCGGAATGGCCGCTGGCATTGCAGGCGCGAGTGAGGTCTCAGGACCTTTAGGACAGCTGCAACGCTCTGTCTCATCAGGTTACGGCTACGCGGCAATTATCGTGGCCTATATGGGTGGGCTAAGGCCCATTGGTATCGTTGTCTCAAGTTTCCTTATCTCGATTGTCTATATCGGTGGGGACAACGCGACAGTAACAGCGGGTTTGCCGGTCGCGGCAGTTGAGGTGTTCCAAGGATTATTACTGGCCTTTTACCTCCTGACGTTCACGTTGATCCGCTTCCGCATCGAATTCACCCCATCGCAATCGCGAGGCAACACATGAGTATCGTTGAGTTTTTACTTGCAGGCACTTTGGCTGCCGCATTGCCCCTTTTGCTTGCGGCTCTGGGTGAAATGGTTGTTGAACGCACGGGCTTACTGAACCTCGGTCTTGAAGGCATGATGGCCATCGGGGCCGCCATTGCGTTCATCAGTGTCTTTGAAAGCGGTTCGCATCTGCTGGGCTTTGCCGCAGCCGCTTGTGCAGCCGCGCTGTTGTCGATGGTCTTTGCTGGGTTAGTGTTAACGGTAAAGGCCAACCAAGTCGCGGCAGGTCTTGCGATCAGTATACTTGGGTTGGGATTGTCAGCCCTTTTCGGGAAATCCTATGAAAGCCTAATCATTTCAGGCCTACCGAAACTGCCCATGCCGATTTTATCAGAAATTCCTGTGCTTGGCCCAACCCTGTTCACCCAAGACATCGTAGTTTGGCTCACCATTCTTGGCGCAATTACAATGTGGTATGTGCTGAACCGCACAAAAGTTGGGCTTATTGTGACGGCGATCGGAGAAAACAGCGATGCTGCGCGCACAATTGGATATCCTGTCACAAGCATTCGCTACGCGGCCGTCGCTTTTGGTGGGGCAATGTGTGGGTTGGCTGGGGCCTATGCCGCGACGGTCTACACGCCGCTATGGGCAGAGGGCATGATCGCAGGTCGCGGCTGGATCGCGGTTGCTTTGGTTGTCTTTGGGACCTGGCAAACAGGGCGGATAGCATTCGGTGCAGTTTTGTTCGGGCTGCTGTCGTTGGGCGAATTAACAGCGCAAGCCGCAGGGGTTGGACTACCTTCCCAACTGCTCTCAAGCTTGCCCTATATCGCAACAATCTTAATGCTTGTTGTCATCTCGAAACGCGGCAGCGCACCCATATAAGAAACATCTAGCCCTGAGTTCAACTTTTCGCCCCGTTGGCGTGGGCTCACAACTAAGTTTTTGTGCTGCGTCATTTGGGTGGGGCTGATGTTCGCAACCCAAGATTAAGATCGACGAATGCATAGCTACACTTCCTGAAAGCAGCCATTCGCACTTAGCGCAGCAGCTGGTAAAATGGGCTCCTTGCAGTCATTCTCTGCACTTTGCATGAATGGAAGATTAGCAAATTTTGGGCGGGCTTCCTTTTGCGGCATACCTCTCTGCCAGGCCGTCAGCCAAAAATCACAAGTCTTCATTAATTCAATATCTGTTTGGTTCGGGCTCAAAAAGCGGCGCAACATAGCAACCCTAGTTGCTCGCTACACGGACCACCAACAGAACTTGGTCACTGCCTACAGCGCCAGCATACGCGCTCATTGACACCAAATATCTTATGTAGCGCTCATCGGCCCCTGCGCACCCTGCGGCTTAAGCCTGTCGTAGTCAGCCTGCGATGTTGAGCTCGATACAGCGGAGGGCATGCCACTTGCTATAGATTTTGCAGTCGACTGTTGCTGCGGAACATTAGGCTTTGGAAAGGGCGGAGCCGCAATGGCTTTACCAATACGCGACTTGGGCTTTTTAGCTGCAACATCTTTGCTCTTTAGCCTTGCATCCAATTTGTTAGCCAAAAAGCTAACTGTGTTAGCAAAGGTCTTGATGTCATCGACAGCCTGCTCGACGCTGCCACTGCCGGAGGCCTTCTCAATTACATCAATCAATCGGCGTAGTTCTTCGCGGTCAGTCATGCCCCCGCCCTGCCCTGCGCGCTTGGGGCCTGCAAAAGACCACCTCGGAATGATAAGTACTGGCCTATAAAAAACCGCAGCGCAGATTTTTGAGGCTGTAAAACCCATTTCGGCCACAGGCTCATACTGCCATCCGTTCTGGTGCGCGCCACACTGCTTCCGCCTGCCTCGCTATGGCACTGTCACATAGGGCTTTGAGGTTAATCAGCTTTATGGCCCAAGCCTTATGCTCCTCAGCATCTGACCCATTTAAACGCGCCGCATAATACCCCAGTTTGTTGGAACAGATTGTCAGTGTTTCCACGCTTGGTTCAATTTGATGATAACGCAGCACGCGGATGTAACCCTCACTGCGCCCAAGCCAGCTGCGACAAAACTCTGGTGTGTTCTGAACAATGCCGGTTAGGATCAATTCGTCTCGCATGTGTTCTAATAGTCTTATACTCATATGCTGTCTCCAATACGTTGTTTGCACTGGTATTTATCTCGATTAAGGCAGCTTCTGGTGTTTACGTGGTGTTTGTGAGGGCAATCATTACTCCCCAGCCGTTTCTGTAGTGTTTTCTTGTCTCGTTGATAAATACATGCGGAGAACCACAATGACATTTGAACAGCGCAGACAAGAACGGCAAGAATTGGTACAGCACCTAATGGCACAAGACTGGAATGTGTTTGGCACGCTCAAGTTCGTGAATGGCAGAACCATTGGACGTAAGACTGCCGACAAACTCCTTCGCAGCTACTGGAACAAGATAGACCGAGTGTTCTTTGGCAAAGCTGCTGAGCGTCTGGATCTGCGGGTGCCAAGATGGTGCTTCGCCCACGAAGGCGCTGACAGTGAGAACTTTCATGTTCACTTCGTAATGCCGAGCCCACTGCAGGACACAGAACACATGTGTTGTTTGCTCAATGCAGTTTGGGCGCAGCATCATGCTCAAACAGCTCTGTTGGCTAAGAACTGGGTCATGCCAGCCCAAGACCGCGCCGCAGTGGCCAGTTACGTCACCCACGAGTATTGGCGCATGGGCAGTGATACTATCTTGGACGAGCTCAGTTGGACTGCTGAACAGTCCTATTACCTCACGGATCACGCATTGGATGAGCGCTATACTCAACAACAGGCACAACGATTATCAAGGGCAGCCAGCCCACTTTGGCTTAGGCAGGCACAACAGGCATTAAACGATCAACAGGCAAGATATGAGGCAAGCGGTGATTTGCAGATGATGGAGCGTGGCTAAGCCCCTTCGCGCAGCAAGCACTTGAGCAGTTTGAACATGGCAGATGCCAA
>Ga0209712_10001132_pt1 | contig 22947 bp, 18 predicted proteins | sample ArcOceMetagenome_FD_187443 | JGI IMG/M metagenome (GOLD analysis project Ga0209712, IMG submission 187443) | Marine eukaryotic phytoplankton communities from Arctic Ocean - Arctic Ocean - Greenland ARC118M Metagenome (SPAdes) (version 2) | ecosystem: Environmental > Aquatic > Marine > Oceanic...
TGCCATGGCGTCAGCACTTGGCAGATGACGCCCAAATTGTGTTACTACAAAATGGCATGGGCAGCGCCCAAGCGTTACAAAGAGCCCTGCCAAAGGCTAACATTTATTGTGCAACCAGCACTGACGGTGCTTGGCGTAAAGGACCATTTGACGTGGTTCGTGCGGGTAAGGGTGAAACCCTCATTGGAAGCTTTAGTGACCATTTGCATGAAGCTGAAATACCCGATGCCATGCAAACCCTGCTGCAGATGAGCCATGTTAGTGCAGACGGCAAAGACCAGCTCCCTACACTGAATATTGCGTGGCATACCGACATACGCACACCCATGTGGCACAAACTAGCCATTAATAGTGTGATTAATGCCCTGACGGCCGTCTATCAATGTGCTAATGGAGAACTCATTAATCATCCTCAGGGTCGACCAAGGTTGCAGCAGTTGTGTATAGAAACTCAAGACGTGATGTCCCGTTTAGGCATCGCTCCAATGGGGCAAGGCTTGCTTAATTCAGCCCTTAGAATCTTGCAACAAACGGCCCTTAACAAGTCGTCTATGCTGCAAGACTGCCAAGCAGGCAGACCAACAGAAGTTGAGGCCATTAATGGTTACATTATTCAACAAGGTGGCCTTTACCATTTGCCTTGTGCAGGCCATAAACAGGTTTGCGAAGATTTGAGACGCATATGTGCAAGTTAAGGCTTGCCAATAAATAGGTCACTACCCGTATAATAGTATTTAGTAAGTTACTAAATAATAGGTGGTTATGCTCGTTGTTCGCCCCATTGGTCCCCAAGACCAAGATGCTTTGTACCAAATTGCTGTGGATTCTGGTGTGGGTTTTACCTCCTTACCCATAAATCGTGATGTGTTAAACGAAAAAATTGCACGTTCTGTGGCGTCTTTTGCCAAACCAGTGACCGAGCCCTTTGATGAAGGCTACTTGTTTGTTTTGGAAGACACTCAAACAGGTGAGGTAATAGGGACTACTGCAGTAGAGGCTAGTGTCGGCAAACGCGCGCCGTTTTATCATTATCACCGTCAGACCGTGGTGCATGCATCACCCACCCTTGAAGTCCACAACAAAATGGAAGTGCTGACTTTGTGCAACCATTACACAGGATGTGCTGAGGTGTGTACCTTATTTTTGCAAGAAGCACATCGCACTGGTACCAACGGGCGCCTCTTATCCAAGAGCCGGTTTTTATTTATGGCCCAATTTATGGAGCGATTTGGCAGTAAAGTTATTGCTGAGATGCGAGGGGTCAATGATGCCAGTGGTAACTCACCCTTTTGGCACTGGTTGGGTACCCATTTTTTTTCTATGGAGTTTAAGCAAGCTGACTATTTAGTGGGTTTAGGTAACAAAGTATTTATTGCTGAACTCATGCCTAAATACCCCCTCTATGTCAATTTACTCAGTCCTGAGGCCCAAGCCGTCATCAGCAACGTGCATGAAAAAACACGCCCTGCTCTTCGCTTGTTAGAAAAAGAGGGCTTTCAGCATATTGGCTATGTGGATATATTCGATGCCGGACCCACCGTAGAAGCGCAATTAAAAGACATAAGCTCTGTTAAAAATAGCCAAGTGTGTAAGGTGAAAATAGCTCAGCCCAAAAAAGATGCAGCATTGTTCTTAATCAGTAATACCAAATTGAGTCTCTTTCGCAGCAGCATTGTCGCCGTCTCTTTTGATGAAAATGGTAATGCTTTAATTAACCAAGAAACGGCGCAAGGATTGCAGCTCCATGATCAAGACCCATGCCGTTTAATAGCCGTTGAGGCCTACTACAAAACCCTACAACGCCTGTAACACAGACCAAGGAAAGTTATGACAGCTTTGATTAAATCAGGTGGCGCACTTATTGTTGATGCACTTGAAGCCCATGGTGTAAAACAGCTTTTTTGCGTGCCAGGTGAAAGCTATCTAGAGGTGCTGGACGCCCTACACGACAGCACTATTGTCGCCACTAGCGCTCGCCAAGAAGGCGGTGCTGCTATGATGGCAGAGGCGTGGGGTAAGCTTCATGGTAGCCCTGGTATTTGTTTTGTCACACGAGGACCTGGGGCAACTAACGCCAGTGCTGGCATTCATGTGGCGCAGCAAGACTCTACACCCATGATTTTATTTATTGGCCAAATAAATAGTCAGTTACGTCATAGAGAAGCTTTTCAAGAAGTGGATTACGGACAATATCTGGGGAGCATGGCCAAGTGGGTAGCCGAAATAGATTCTCCAGATCGCATTATCGAAATGGTAAGCAGAGCTTGGTCTGTAGCCACCAGTGGACGCCCTGGCCCTGTGGTACTGGTCTTACCAGAGGACACCTTATCAGGCACAGCCAGCAGTACTAAAATCAAACCCTTTGAAGTTTTAGAAACTTACCCTAGTTCAGCAGATTTACAGCACCTGGCTAATCTTCTCGAGCAAGCGAATAAACCCATCATTATTATGGGAGGGAGTCGCTGGGATGCAGATTCAGTGGCTCACATAGAGGCTTTTGTAGAAAGGTTTAAGGTGCCAGTGGCGTGTTCGTTCCGACGCCAAATGTTGTTTAACCATAATCACCCCAACTATGCTGGCGATGTAGGCTTAGGCATCAACCCTGATTTAAAATCGGCCATTAGCGATGCCGATTTAGTCATGCTCATGGGTGGGCGTTTTTCAGAGGTGCCATCACAAAATTATCAATTACTGGGTGTCCATGATACCCAACAACAACTGATTCATATCCACGCCTCAGCTGAAGAACTCGGCCGAGTGTACCGTGCCGATTTAGCCATCCATGCCAGCCCAAAAGCATTAGCAAAGGGGCTTTCTCAATTGCGCCCCACTCAAAAAACGACGCCAGAACGTTTTGATCACTTGGCGCGATGCCACAAAAACTACCAGAACTGGTCGAGTCTACCCACTGAAGCCCATCCTGGTGAGGTACAGATGCCAGCCATCATGGCCCACCTAGCAACGTCCTTGCCTAAAAATGCCATTATAACCAACGGCGCAGGCAACTATGCCACATGGATTCACCGCTTTTGGAAGTTTTCTGAATATGGCACCCAACTGGCGCCCACCAGTGGCTCTATGGGCTATGGCTTACCCGCTGCTGTCGCTGCAAAAATGGCTTTCCCCAATAAAACGGTCATCGCTTTTGCTGGTGATGGTTGTTTTCAAATGACCATGCAAGAATTTGGTACTGCCGTGCAAGAAAATGCAGCCATTGTGCTATTGGTTATCGACAATGGCATGTATGGGACCATTCGCATGCACCAAGAACTGCATTTTCCTGATCGTATCAGTGTGACTAACTTGGTTAATCCAGACTTTTGTGCCTTAGCAAAAGCCTATGGTGCTTATGCCTTCCAAGTGACTAACAGTGACCAATTTCCTCAAGCCTTAAGTGCCGCGATAGCAGCGAAAAAACCAGCCTTAATTCATATAAAACTCGACCCCCAAGCCCTCACCCCAAGCAAGACCCTCAACCAAATTCGTGATGGGGCATAGTATTTATAAATTGTGAGTATCATGCTTTAGTCTAATAAAAACGAGCAATAAACTAATATTCACCCAATAAATCGGCTATGATCCTTCGACTTTAATCTATTGGAATCAAATTATGGCTGAATTATCGTTAAGTCGCTCAAAACGAATCATTAATGCCACCTTTGTCAAAGGTAAGGCACTTGGACTCAACCCTTTATCTGTTGTGGTGTTGGATACCGGTGGCCATGTCAAAGCTTTTGAACGCCAAGACGGTGCTTCACCAGGGCGTTTTGCAGTTGCCCAAGCTAAGGCTTATGGTGTGGTTATGCTAGGCATGCCAGGCAGTGCACAGATGGCTCGAGCCGAATCTCAACCGTATTTTATTGTCACCGCTAATGCCGCTTTGGATGGTAAGATGATTCCTGTACCGGGCGGTGTATTGATCCAAAACGAGCGTGGTCAAACACTGGGAGCGCTGGGTGTAACGGGTGATAGCTCAGACAATGATTTAATTGCAGCAGTGGCTGGTATTGAAGCGACAGGGCTAGTGGCGAAAGGATAAATATGCCATCATTAAGTTTCTGATTTCTATTTAAAACACACCAATGACACAACTCCTCAAAACCTCAAAAGACCAGATGAAAGTCTGGCGTCACCATTTGCATCAACACCCAGAAACCGAATTTTCAGTATTTGATACGGCTGCCCTTGTGGTACAAAAACTGACCGAGTTTGGCCTAGTTGTTCACGAGGGTATTGGTAAAATAGGGATCGTTGGACAGTTAACCAAGGGCACATCTAGCCAAGCCATCGGTTTGCGCGCAGACATGGATGCACTCGCTATTCAAGAACAAAATGAATTTTCTCATAAATCACTCAACGACGGGTGCATGCATGCCTGTGGTCACGATGGCCATACGAGTATGTTGTTGGGAGCGGCCCAAGAGTTAGCGGCACATGGTGACTTCGATGGCACGGTCTATTTTGTATTCCAGCCCGATGAAGAACATGGTGCAGGTGCTCAAGCCATGATTGATGATGGTTTGTTTGAGCGATTCCCTATGCAGGCCATCTATGGACTGCATAATATGCCTGGCATGGCAGCAGGTCACATGTCTATGAATTCAGGTGGCGTAATGGCCAGTGAAGATAATTTTAAAATTGTCGTTAAAGGTCGAGGTGGTCATGCTTCTCAGCCCCATCACCACATTGATCCATTAGTCATTGGTGCTGAAATATTACTCGCTCTGCAAACCATTGTGGCGCGCAGCATTGGCCCAGAGCATCAAGCGGTGGTGTCGGCTACAGAGTTCGTTACCGACGGTGCGGTAAACGTTATTCCAAGCACCGTCACTATTACAGGTGATTGTCGCAGCTTCTCTGAACCTGTGCAGGATTTGATAGAAGCGCGCATGGGGCAATTAGTGGCAGGTATTTGTCAGGCCCATGGTGCCGAACATGAATTTATCTACGACCGCGTGTTTTGGGCAACCATTAACAGCGAGAAGGAAACCCAATCAGCGGGTAAAGCAGCGGTCGCCTTATTGGGGCAGGAACAAGTCGACTTAGCATGTCGCCCAAAGTCGATCTCTGAAGACTTTTCCAGCATGTTGCGGGTGAAAGATGGGTGTTATGTGTTTTTGGGCAATGGCATTGATAGCGTTGGTGGGTGCATGCTGCACAATCCCCACTACGATTTTAATGACGATGTTTTAGAAACAGGTGCCGCTTATTGGGTCACTTTAGTGCAACAAGAATTAGCTGCAGACGCATTGGTAGACTAACAAATCCGTAATGATTAAAGTGTCGGTATGATCAATAATGCAACGCTTTTCAAACTAATACGATAATTGTCTATATGAACCGTAGAATGCCTCCGTTAAACGCTCTTAAAGCCTTTGAAGCAGCCGCCCGCCTTTTAAGTTTCACTGCAGCTTCGGCCGAGCTAAATGTAACCCAAGCGGCTATTAGTCACCAAGTAAGAACCTTAGAGACCTACCTAGGCCTAGCGCTGTTTAACCGCACTCATCAGCGACTGTCGCTAACCAATGCAGGCAAATCATATTTGCCTACGCTGACTCAGTCCTTCGACCTTATCGGCCAGGGTTATAAAGAAATCATCACCGATAGGAAATCTTTTCGCCTTAACATTAAGGCTCCTTCATCATTTTCTGTGCAATGGTTGTTGCCTAGAATAGCGAACTACCAGCAGCAACATCCAAGTATTGACGTGCATTTATCTGCGCAAGATAACGACATCAATTTTTTTCCAGAAGCGTTTGATATCGAAATCCAATACTTCTTGGAACCTTGCACCAACAGTCACAGCACATTGCTTTTTGCAGAAGAGATATTTCCTGTCTGTAGTCCCGAACTACTGGCTGGCCCCCAACCCTTATTGCAACCATCAGACCTAGCCAAACACAGGTTACTGCATATCAATTTTTACCCAGAGGATTGGGCAATGTGGTTAGACCACGCTGGTGTGAGCCATATCAATGCTGACGTAGGCCATCGCTTTGATCAGTCCATGCTCACTTTAAAAGCCGCCAAACATGGTGCGGGCATCGCTTTAGGCAGATCCCCTATCGTTAATCAAAAGCTCGCCAACGGTACACTGGTGGAACCTTTCAATATCCGTTTACCCAGCCAAGGTGGCTACTGGCTCACTACCAAATCTGACTTAGCCACCTGCCCCCACGTCGCTGACTTTAAGGACTGGTTATTACAAGAATGTGATGCAGATGAAAGCACCGGCACTAGCAGTTTAAACTAACGTGGTTGCGTGTTGCGGTCTTCAGAAAGGCGCTGAGTTGGGCCATCTTGATGGAAATGCCAACCCGTCAAACTGCGGTCATTATTTCGCATATGCCAATTAAGCATCTTTCGGGTATAACCTAGCATCACCTCAGTATAATCAGGGTGTCCAGCTAAATTATTGAGTTCACCTGGATCATTTCGAAGGTCAAACAACAGCGCAGGTAACTGGTTAAAGTGCACGTATTTATAATCATAGTCTCGTATCACTGCCAAAGAACACTCGTCTAAAGACAGCCCAAAACGTTGTTCTGGCTTACCTTGCACCACGTCACGAAAGTCATATTCCCAATGCACACAAGTGCGCCAGGCAAAGTTAGTCTGAGATTCAAGAAACGGTCGCAAGCTGAAGCCATCACATTGCACTGGTGGTGTGGCGCCTAAAAGATCTAATATGGTGGGCATCAAATCAATATTCTCACTAAACTTTGATACCTGTTGACCACGACTGTCATCCCATTCTGAACCCGGCGCACGAATAATCAAAGGAATATGATAAGACTGGTCAAAAAAACCTAATTTACTTAATAGATAATGGTCGCCCAGTTGCTCTCCATGATCAGAGCTAAATACAATTAAAGTACTTTCCAATAAGTTGCGCTCGGTTAAAAAATCTAATAACCGCCCCATTTGTGCGTCAACCTCAGTCATCATACCGTAGTAAGTGGTTTTAAGTTGCTGCAGGTCTTCGTCATTAATAGTAGGCAAAAGAGACTCACCATAATGTGGCTTTTGCGCTAACTTTTGATCAATTTCAAACTTAACATAGGGGTGCGTAGCCTGCTCCTGAGCCAGGCTGGAGTGCCGAACAGGTGCTTCTGTCTCCACAGACTGATACATACTATGATAAGGCTCGGGTACTAAAAATGGCGGATGAGGACGCAACCAAGAAAGGTGTATAAACCATGGCTCATCCGCTTTCACATCTATATATTGCATTACTTTTTCATTGAGAAAAGCAGTTTCTGTGTGTTCGGCAGAGTAAGGTGCTGGAAGGTAACCTACCCCGCGCTTATCTTGCCTATTTTGATCATCAAACTGATGATAAATATCCTTACATTGAGGGTCTTCTGGGGTCGAGTAGCCCTTATCTGCTAACCACTGCACCCAAGAAAGCGGTGCTTCAGTTAAACCTTGTCCCAGCCGATAACCAGGCAGCTCTGTTTCGTAGGTAGTTCGCCTAGGATCATTTTCGGCTAGGTCACGGGGATCAAGTGCAGTATCAGTATAGCCAAATAAAACAGGATCGAAGCCACATTTGCGTGCCTCCTGAGCAATATTGGTAAAACGCCTGTCCAAGGGCGTGCCATTATTGCAGACCCGATGGTTTTTTAGGTACATGCCCGTATGAATTGAAGCTCGCGAGGGGCTGCAAGGGGCTGATTGAGCATAATGCTGAGAAAATAACACCCCAGATGCAGCTAGTTTATCTAAGTTAGGTGTTTGCACCACCGGATGACCTAAAGCTGAGAGACAACTGCCACGCCATTGGTCAGCAGTAATGAATAATACATTTTTAATCATGCTCAGCTTTACTCCAATTTAATATCTTCTGGCCATGCATAATATAAACCACAGTAGGTATTTACGTCATCAAATATTAATAATAACGCTGATGAAATATATTAATAGAGACCGCAACACGACACCAAAAATAACCCTTTAAAAACGCATATTCACCACTATATTACCTATTCTAATTTGCACCATAAGATATTCACACTTGACCCTTCACGCAAAAACACCGAGCATATGAGCAGAATCACACTATTGTTAAATTCTTTGGTTAACTATCATGAAAAAGCTTTTTTTGAGCACTATTGAAGATGCATTGAAGCAATCTAGAGCCACCATAAAAGGCTATTACCGGCAGCGCATTATCGTTGAGTCTAAAGCTGACGCTAGTCCCGTGACAGAAGCAGATCGAATAGTAGAAAGCCAGATTCGCCATATTATTAGCCAACGCCACCCAGACCATAGCATCATAGGTGAAGAGCACGGAACCCATCATAATTTGGCCGATTACACCTGGGTCATTGATCCCATTGATGGGACAAAAAGTTTTATTTCCGGTATGCCAACCTTTGGCACCTTAATTGGTATCACTCACCACCAACAGCCCAAGATTGGGGTCATTGATATGCCCATGCTGGATGAACGTTGGATTGGCACTATCGATGAGAACACGACTTTCAATGGGGAAATCTGCACCGCCTCAGACGTCCAACAACTGGTCCAAGCAACACTCTACTGCACTGAACCTAGCATGTTTAATGCGACTCAATTGGACAAATTTGAACAATTGAGTGATTCAGTTTACCTACATCGGTTTGGAGGTGATTGTTACAATTATGGATTGCTAGCTTCTGGACAAATCGATTTGGTCGTCGAAGGCAGCCTACACTATTACGACATCATGGCGTTAATACCTGTGATAGAAGGTGCTGGAGGCGTTATTACCGATTGGCAGGGTGAGAAACTGCAAGATGGCTGGGATGGCCTAGTAATAGCCGCAGCAACCCCTGAATTGCATCAAGCTGCGTTAGACGTGCTTAATGAGCATTAATTGTAACTACAGACCATTTAACCTGCTAGGCCATCGCTACATCAATTCTTGCCATCGATGGCATGCCACATTATGCTCATTACCCACACTTTCTAATTGAGGCTCATCACGCCGACAAATATCAACGGCATGAGGACATCTTGTCTGAAATTTGCATCCCGGAGGTGGATTAGTGGGTGATGGTATTTCACCTTCTAATTTTTGTGCTAGGTTCTTTGCATCAGGATCCAGAGAAGGAATCGCAGACAACAGAGCCTTCGTATAGGGGTGGCAAGGATTATTGAACAATTCACGGGTCGGTGCAGTTTCTACCAAACGGCCAAAATACATCACTGCAACGTGATCGCAAATATGTGCGACAACACTCAGGTCATGGCTAATGAATAAAAATGTTAGGCCCATCTCCTGCTGAATTTCTTTCAACAAATTGAGCACATCGGCTTGGATGGAGACATCAAGTGCTGCAACACTTTCATCAGCAACTACAAATTTAGGCTCAGATACCAGCGCACGTGCGATGGAAATACGTTGTCGTTGACCTCCAGAAAAGGCATGGGGGAAACGGCGCAAGTGTTCAAGATTCAAGCGACATTTAGCAGCAATTTCCCGCACTCTTTTGTCCGTTTCTTCTCTTGACGAAGTAAGCTGCATGATCTCAAGGGGCTCAGCAATGATGTCCCTAACAGTCATGCGTGGACTCAAAGCCGCATAAGGGTCTTGAAAAATTAATTGTGCCCGAGTGCGGTAATCCTTAAGCTCTTTCGAACTCATATTAGACAGACTATAGTTAACCTCACCATCATTAAAATTAACAACGCCGCTAGTGATGGGTGCGGCCTTTAACATAGCTCTACCTAAGGTTGTTTTGCCTGAACCTGATTCGCCAACCAAACCAAAAAAACTTCCCTTCGTGATATTTAGAGTGACATTTTCAACGGCCCGCACAACTGGCTTAGGACCTAATAGTTTACCTCCACTAATAGGATAGTGAACAGACACATTGGTAGCAGAAATTAACGTATCTCGCTTCATTTTCAAGTTCCTTTCTGGTCTTGCTGGTAGATGTGGCAAGCCACCATATGGTCATGGGAGATGGGGGTGAACTCAGGAATTTCAGCACTGCATTGAGAACCCAAAAACTGGCTACAGCGAGTATTGAAAACACAGCCATTGGGACGTTCTAAAGGTGATGGTATATCCCCTGGAATAGGTGTTAATGGCGAGTCTAAATCATCTAATCTAGGCAAAGCCTTTATTAATCCCTGAGTATATGGGTGGGACGGATTACCAATAACCTGACGAACAGGGCCTTTTTCGACTACTCGTCCAAGGTACATGACCGCTACCGAATCTGCAGTTTGGGCAATAACGCCCAGATCGTGGGTAATAAACACAATACCCATACCAAAATCTTTCACTAGATCCTTCATCAGATCTATCACTTGCGCTTGAATGGTTACGTCCAAGGCCGTTGTGGGTTCATCAGCAATAAGTAACTTAGGATTAGTAGACAACGCCATCGCTATCATTGCCCTTTGGCGCATACCGCCAGACAACTCAAACGCATATTGCTTAAATCGAGTGCTGGCATCCGAAATTCCAACTCTGTTAAGCATTTCTATAGAGACTTCTTGAGCCTTAAGTGCACTCATGCTGGTGTGGATCAATAACTGCTCCACCATTTGAGCACCAATGGTAATGGCTGGAGCAAAACTAGCCATGGGCTCTTGAAAGATCATGGAAATAGCTCCACCACGCACAATTTGCAACTCTTTGGCGGTACTCAAGGACATGATATCCACTGGTCCATCAGCCAAATTTAGGCTTATTTTAGTGTTTTGGCCATAGATTGCATTACTCGCATTGAGCTTCATCAAGGCCTTAGCTGTGACTGATTTTCCAGAACCACTTTCGCCCACCAAACCCATGATTTCCCCAGCTTCTAGGCTAAATGATACGTCATCAACAGCCGTTATACGGCCTTCATCCGTATCGAAATCAAGGGTTAGATTTTCTACATCAAGTAAACGTGTCATTTGTTAGTATCCGCATAAGGGTCAGCAGCATCGCGTAAACCATCACCTACAAAAACAAACGCTAGCACCAAAACAATGAAAAATATGACTGGGATAAAGTACCACTGATAATTTAATAGAACATCAGCACTGGTCACGTTTTGCAGCATGACCCCTAACGAGTTAACAGGGTCTTTCAGGCCCAGCCCTATAAAACTTAGTGCAGTTTCAGACAAAATCATATAGGGGAAGGAAATCACTAAATCCACAATAATATAACTAGTGAAACTGGGCAACAGATGTCGCCGGATCACATGACTTGGAGAGGCTCCACACAGCTGGGCTGCCAGAACATATTCTTGATTTCGTTCGCTAAGCAGGTGTGTGCGAATGCGTCGTGCCAATGTCGTCCAGCCAATCAAACCAAGCACGAGCGAGATGAAGAAAAACCTTTCCTCTGAGCTCCACGTGTCAGGGACGAATGCAGCCAATGCCATGAACAAAGGAATATTGGGAATAGTCCTTACTGTATCTGTTACCATTTGCAGAACGGAATCTATTTTTCCACCATAATAGCCTGAGACTCCACCAATAACTAAAGCCAAAAAAAATGCAATCAAAACCCCAATGGTGCCCACAGCCATCGAAGTGTTAACGGCTGTAAGAGTCCTAGAGAAAATATCCTTACCTGTCGAGTCAGTGCCAAAAATATGGATCTGCCCCTTATCGACACCATATAGATGACGGTCAAATTTGATCCCAAGAAAGGTGTATTCCATACCCTTACTGAAGAAGGTCACATAACGACGATCCTCTAGGCCTGTTTTTTCCTCACTCACCCAGCGAAAGTTAGTTTTGAATGAGCGAGTCCGCTCATAGGTGTAAATAAACGGCCGCAAAGAACAACCATTATCGTCACAAAAAGAGGGCACCTGAGGTGCACCGTTTAAATAGTCCTTATCACGCCCTGCGATCGAAGCATCATAAGGTGTCAAAAAAGGAGAAAATATACCAGAGAGTATGAGTATGATGAGAACCCAGGCACCTGCCAAAGCTGATTTATTTCGTTTAAACCTCTGCCATATCAGCTGCCCTTGAGAAGCGGTAAAATAGGCTTCTTTGAGTTTTTGATCTGCCGCCGGGGATGTATCTGTAATATTGCTCATATCCGTTACCCTACAATGCTGCGGCGAATGCGCGGATCAGTCAGCGCAAGAATAATGTCAGTCACAAAGTTAAGCGCCACAATACTGGCCGTAAGCATAAAAATGATAGCCCCAGCAAGTTGTTGGTCGTTTGAACGAGCCAGAGCCTCAATTAACAAAGAGCCGGCCTCCGTTAGGGTTAAAATGAGTGCAACAATGGGCAACTCATTAAATATACGATTAAGATCAAACCCTACTGAGTTGATAATAGGGCTAAGCGCATGTCGTGCTGGATAACGCATTAATAAACGGCTACCAGAGACGCCTCGCGCTGATGCTGCAGTCACATAGAGCTTCCCTATTTCATCTGACATTAGGGCCCGCACCGTTTGGATTGCAAATGCTGTCGCCGACCAGCCAAGGATAAAGATGGGCAGCCAAGCATGGCCTAAAAAGTCCAACACACGATCTGTAGACCAAGCAGCATCACGGTATTCCTTCGAAAATAGGCCCGTCAAACTGTCGCCAAAATAGACTGTAGAGAACAACATAATCATCAAGGCCAACAAAAAGTTAGGTAATGCCAAGCCCAGGTAACTCACCAGGCGTAAGGAGTTATTCAAAACCGCATTTTTAGACGTTGCTGCAATTATCCCAACAGGAATCGCAATAAGGTAAGCGAGCAGCAGAGCAGATAAGCAAAGTCCAAGACTTAGCCAAAACTTTTGCCCCAAAAGTTGGGCGATATCGACGCGAAGTATGCAGCTGTCGCCAAATTCGCCTTGAAAGGCGTTGATAATCCATGAGCCCCAGCGCTGAATATAGGGTTGGTCTAAACCTAGGCGAACACGTTCTACTTGGATGTCTTCCGGCGTAATCACGGATCCTTGAGAGTTCTTAAATGCCACATACCGCTCGGCACAATCGGCTGGAACAAGCTCCATCAGAGTAAAAACGATAAACGAAACCATCACTAGGGTGAGGATCGCTAACATAGCTCTGATGGCAAAAAATTTAGAGAACTGCAGCATGTTGGAATATATCCACAGAGAATTGGTTCGGGCTATTTTAGCCCATTAAAAAACCGCAGACAGTCAATACTGCCCGCGGATTTGTCGTTTCAGAGTAATTGGTTTACTCGTCCAACCACCACTGTGACGCACGGTACGGATAGGTCCGGTAGTACGCATAAGACTGAGTTTTAAAGTCAGCAAAGTTCTGCAGTTTGTTGGTGCGATAAATTGGCGCAACAGCTTTCACAGTGCCAATGAACAACAGGTTATCAACCACCGTTTTAACAAGAGCTTCACCAATTTTGTTAGACTCGTCAGAGCCAGCAATGGCAGATTGGAAGGCATTGATGCCGTCCATAGAGTCGTAGACCCACTGAGGTGGTTTCACACCTTCAGCTCCATTGGTATCGACATACTGTCCCCACAACATACCTGATGTGTGGTTAAAGTAGTTGTCAAACGGAGGTTGAAACAGCTCTGAAATACCCAGGATAACAGCAAGAGGCTGACCCTTCGCGTAGTAGGTAACATCGAGGCTGTTAGAAGATTGTGCAGAACGATACTCGTCCGTTGTCACTTCCTTAACAGTGTTGTTGATACCAACGTCACGCCAGTTTTGTCCCGTCACCTCAACTAGCTTGAGAGATCCACCTTGCGTAGCAATCTGCATATTTAATACCAAAGGATCACCGTTTGGTAATTCACGCATTCCATCGCCATCTACATCTAGCATTCCCATTTCATCTAGCAGAGCATTAGCCATATCTGGATCATACTGTGCGTATGATTGCTCCATTTCTTTACTAATAAAGCTAGGTGAAGGTGCGAATGCAGTGTACTGCTGAGGTGTACCAAGACCGAAGTAGACCACTTCATTGATCTCCGCACGATTCATTGCTACTGACATCGCTTGACGGAAACGCAAATCACCAAACACCTTACGTTTCTCCATATTGTCCGACGTCACATTGAACGAGAAGGTACTCATGGCAATCTCAGGCCTTAGCTCAAGTGTGAAATCACCCTTTTCCTGATTTTCAAGGAGTAATGGTGCGTAATCTAGGTTCAGCGACTGAGACTTGTAGTCAACTTCTGAGTTTACTAACTTTAGAAGACGAACTTCCCGCTCACCCACATACAACTCGTCCTGTTCATTGATGTATGGCAGCTGGTTACCCGCAGTATCAATCTGGAAATAATAAGGATTAGCAACTAAATGGCGCCCTTCCGTATTTTCTCGAGTGATAATATGGCTCTCTAAGGTTGGCATTGTATCTGCGGGCATTCCTGCCACTTGTTCAGGCGCAGACAGCAGTGGAGATGGGGTATCCATCCAATCAGAGTTACCATAGTAACTCTTGATCACAGCATAACCATTTTCAAAGCCTAGGGACTTCGCTAGCGCATCCGCACCAGGGTTTACGTCCGGATGGAACTGACCCAGGAAATGCTTAGGCTGGAAGCCCTGCGCATAATGGTTGGCAAAGTGCGATAGTAGACCAGGTTTTGGGCTTGGAAGGTTGAACTGAATTGTTGTGGGATTAAGCACAACAAGGTTCATTACTTCGCCACCAACAAGAACGTAATCCTTTGGCTTTTCACGAACATTAGCGTCTGTGGCCAGGTTGTCATACCAGAATTTCACGTCATGAGCAGTGAACGGTGCTCCGTCTGACCACTTATGACCTTTGCGCAAAAAGAACGTCAACTGTGTGAAATCGTCGTTCCATTCCCAACCTTTGGCAATCATCGGAACGATGGTTGTCAAATCGTCAGAATATCTTAGCAGGTTAACATGGCGGGTTGACATAAAATCAGAGGTGCCTGATTCTGTTGCGTTTGACAGGGCATCTAACGTTCCACCGTAAGAGCCGATGGAATCGTAAGGGGCGACTACCAGTGGTTCTGAAGGAATGCGCTGAGATAGCGAAGGTAACGCTTTATTACCTCTAATAGTAGCATTGAGTGCGGCAGCTTGTGGGTTACCATTAAGCGTCACGCTACAATTGCCGATAGACTCAAATTCAGCTAATTCATATTGCTGTGGGAAAGCACCTTGGCCAACACCCATAGGGTCAGCCACTGTGGCAGGCGGGCAACTTGCCGCAGTTGCAACACCACTCACCACCAAGGCAAGGATGCTAGCTGCAGGGTAAATAAAATTCTTCATAGTTATTCCTCTACTTATTTTTGGTTTAAAGTACTATCTTACAGTTAAACTTGGTATTCATAGATCCTTCTATAGCAACATCAATTTACCAGATTAATGTTACAGTAATATGAATTCGCAATGGGAAATTGTTAACAAACTACCAAAGCATTAACCTCGTTTCAATATCGCTGCAGTGGCTAACTTATTGATAATTTTTGTGCGAATTAATCGTAACTCTCTAAGTTATCCATAATCTTTACCTATCCTTACCTATCCTTACCTTACCTTAATTGAACGAATACAAAACTGCAATTGGAAATAAATAAAAACACGGGTGATTTACACTAATCATCTTTCCAATACATAGCAGTTTTTATTGCCTCAATAAATTTATCTAAATCACGTGGCCAAACGTCTCCTATGGTCCCTATGCGAAAACAGTCTGCTTTTGAGACCTTGCCCGGATAGATCACAAATCCCTTGAGCTTGAGTAGGTCATACAACCTTTTAAAATTATAATCAGCATGTGAAGGGCTATAAAAGGAGGTTATAATAGATGATTGTAATTTAGCATCCAGTAAGCATTCAAAACCCAATCGCTGCATGCCCGTAACTAGAGTACGCTGGTTTTCGTAATACCGCTGCTGTCTAGCACCTACTCCCCCCTCCGCTTCAAGTTCCTTCAAAGCCTCCGCAAAAGCCCGCACCACATGAGTAGGTGATGTGAAACGCCACTTACCTTGATTATCCTCCATACACCGCCATTGATCGTATAAATCAAGACTCACAGAACGAGAGCGATTAGCTATGGCATTCATACTTGAATGTTTGGCCAGTACAAAGCCAAACCCAGGCACGCCTTGGATACATTTATTAGCGCTGCTGATCAAAAAATCAATGTGTAGCTCTGCCATGTCAATGGCTGTGCCTCCAAAACTACTCATAGCATCAACAATGAAAACCTTGTTGTGTTTATGGGCAATTTCGCCAATCTCTGTCAGTGGATTAAGCATGCCTGTTGTCGTTTCGCAGTGAACCATAGCTATATGGGTGATCTGCTCATCTTGTAGCAGCAACTTCGAGAGCACCTGTGGATCAGGGGGAGCTAACTCCCCACTATCGATATCGATAGTATTGATACCCAACTTATTAGCTATTTGAACAATTCTACGGCCATACTCACCATTAACAAGCACCACCAATTTACCGTTTTCGGGGATGACTGAGCCAATCGTCGATTCCACACTGAAGGTGCCACTACCCTGCATTAAAGTGGCCGTATAGCCTGACTGAGAGGTGGCTAGACTTACTAATTGACTGCGTATTTGCTGAACAATTTGATTGTAATCGTTATCCCAAGTACACCAATCTCGTAGCATTTTTTGCTTCACCGACTGGGTCGTAGAGAGCGGCCCTGGGGTTAACAACAAGTACGGATTTTCAATCTTGTTAATATCTTTAGCTTGCATAAATAGCCTCCCGACTCAGTCTTGCAAGGGTACAGGCGTTAATCACCAAGGGAGTGAATAGGTTTTTAAATTGGTGTAGCTCTTCATCGCTTCAATAACACCCTCTTTATAACCCATGCCTGAATCTTTGATACCACCAAAAGGTGACATTTCTATGCGATAGCCTGGCACTTCCCAAATATTCACGGTGCCTGTGTCAAGCTCCTCAATGAAGCGTTGAATGTAGTCCCAACGATTAGTACAAACCCCGTCTGACAGACCAAAGGCTGTGGAATTAGCTACGGCAATAGCCTCATCGATATCTTTAACTCGAATCACTGGAATGGGTGGGCCAAAGGTTTCTTCTTGCACTAGTTCACAGGTATAGGGAACATTATCCAATACCGTAGGTGAATATAAAGCGCCTTGTCGGTCATCGCCATAGAGCAGCTGAGCTCCTTGTCCAATGGCATCATGCACCCGTTGCTGGAATAACTTAGCTGAAGCTTCATTGATCACTGTACCCAAATCCGTAGCCGGATCCATGGGGTCGCCATATTTTATCTTGCGGGCTTTTTGCACTAATAATGCAACAAAATCATCCGCCACTGAGTCGATGCAAATAATACGTTTGACCGCTGTGCAGCGTTGGCCCGAGTTTTTTGTTGCCCCAGCTACAGCTAACTCAGCCGCTTTATCTAGGTCGGCGTCTTCCATCACAATCAAGGGTGAATTACCACCTAATTCGAGCACATGGCGCTTGTACCCTGCGTTTTTCGCAATGTGCTTACCAACAGGAACCCCTCCTGTGAAGGTAATCAGTTCTATGTGTTCATTAGCGATCATCTCGTCACCAATGTCCTCAGGTAAACCAGTCACCATCGATAACATTTCCACTGGCAAACCTGCCTCATACAGAATATCAGCCAACAGCAGCGGCGTTAGCGGGGTTAATTCTGTGGGCTTGCAAACTACACAATTATTGGTTGCAATAGCGGGAGCTATTTTGTGCGCTACCATATTGAGTGGGTGATTAAAAGGAGTGATGGCAGAAATCACCCTTAATGGCTGACGTAGAGTGAATATTTTTCGTTGTTTGCCATGCGGGGTAAGATCGCAAGAAAAGACTTGGCTATCATCCTGGATACACATTTGTCCGGCAAGCATAAACACATCATAAGCCCGCCCTACTTCATATAAAGAGTCCTTTTTACACAGCCCAGTTTCCAACGTAATTAGATCAGAAATTTCGTCTTTCCTGCCATCAAGGGCTATTGCTGTGCGGAATAATATTTGTTGCCGTTCATAACGTGTCAGTTTAGATTTATAAGCAGCTCCTATGGCAAAAGCTTCAGCGACCTGAGCACGGCTAGCTCTAGGCACTGTTCCAATTACTTGGTTGGTATAGGGGTAGTGCACATTGAGGGTTTTACCCGTATCACCAGGCACTTTCTGTCCCGCAATACGCATGAGTTCATGACGTACTTCTGGTAAAACTCGATTAATCGTATTCATTTTCTTTGGCTCCTAGCCTTGCGCATGGTTAAGCACAACATTATATATATCAAAATTACGCAGGCGTTTGTTAGCATCTAAGCCACTCACAGTTTGACTCACAATTAGAGGCACGCATTGTTCTGAAATACCTCCATGGGATCGCAAAGGAACATCTAAACCAGATAAATCATGACGCTCAGAAGTAGTGCCCAATACCTTGTTTTTGCTACTGACAACAATTAAGTCTCCCATGCGGTCTGTAGGTAAACCAAACTTTTCACACCCTGCTGCATTATCAAGGGCACTTTCAATACCTTCCATCGCCTGCAGGTGGGCCGATACCTTGGCCCTATGTTCTGGCTTAATATAAACCGTAGCAAAGGAACCTAAAGCGCCATGATGCACTACATAAGGATCAGTAATTGGCAATATTACTCGGGCTTCATTAACGCCTAACATCGCATCTAACTCAGTTTGCAAATAGATCACATCAGGATCCCCATCGACGTCATGTTTAAGATTCATGCCATGATCCGCTGTGAGGGCAATACGAGCACCTAAACCTTCTAATTGAGCAAAATAACCATCCATCATGGCATAGAACGCATTAGCACCATCGCTGCCTGGGGCAAACTTGTGCTGAATATAGTCCGTGGTTGACAAGTACATAATGTCTGGACGCATGGTGTCCATTAGTTTCACACCCGCAGCAAAAATAAACTCAGAAAGTTCAGCGCTGTAAACTGAGGGCACTTCCTTGCCAACAAGGTCGACGACTCCTTCAATACCGTGCTCAGAAAGACTAGCCACATCCGCTTTTTCTGACGAAAAACACACGCCAGAGCCATCACCAAAGGTGAGACCATGGCCCAGCATTTTGCGCAGTTTATCTTTAGCCGTAACGATAACAACTTTGGCTCCTGCCTCCTGAAAGGCACTAAACAAGGTCCCTACACGCAGCAAGTGTGGTTCGTTCATCATCACTTCGCGATCATTTTCTGCATCGTAATAAAAGTTGCCACAAATGCCATGTATCGAAGGTTCCACACCCGTTGCAATTGACATGTTGTTGGGGTTGGTAAAGCTTGGCACCACACAATCGCAACGTAGATCAGACCCTTGCCCATTAATAATTTTCTCAGTCCAAGGCATCATTCCTGCCTTCACTGCTTCCTCAATGTAAGCGGGTTCAGAGCCATCAATACAAACGGCTACTACTGGCCTATCTGGCCATTTATAGGACCGCCCATTTACTTTAATATCTTGTTTCCCTGTCATAAGTCCTTCTTTTGGTGTTGAAATATTAGTAGTATAAGTTTCTTATCAAGAATTTAATAAAACACTTTCTTAAGTATTCACAAAAGTGTAAAACATAGGCAATATAAAGATCAAGTCGATATTTTGTATATTAGATATAGGAATTATCTATTAATCATTCACATTTAAAGGCCTTTCATGCAGTTGCTATGCAAGGCAGCTTTACTAAAGCAGCGGCCAGCCTGAATCTCACCCAACCTACCCTGTCAGATCATGTCAGAGGTTTAGAAGACCGTTATGGTGTTAAGTTATTCAAGCGCCATGGACGGGGTGTTATTGTGACGGCTATGGGCCGGGCGTTATTAGAAATGACTCGAAAACAACATGCAACAGAAGTTGAAATGGAACAGTTACTGTCTAGTTCTCGTGGCATGTTAAGTGGGCACCTTCGCATTGCCGCTGACAGTCCGTTTTTAATTATGCCTTTGGTTAAAGACTTCGCAAGCCAACACCCTAGTATTAAAGTAGCGATAGATTTTGGCAATACGCAATGGGTCTCCCAACAGCTTATTGAAGGCCACTTTGACATAGGTATTATGCCTGAGCCAAGTCATCATGAACGCTTGATATCCACTCCTTTTCGTCAAGATGAAATTATTTTTTTCGTTAGTACAGTCCACCCATGGGCGAAGCGCCGAAATGTGGCTCTGAGGGAGATAGAAGATCAGCGACTCATTATTCGAGAAACAGGTTCTTACACGCGCTCCTTGTTTGAACAAGAATTACGCCGTCAAAATATTATCAGCCAGCAGGTACTGGAAATCGGTAGTAGTGAAGGCTTACGAGAAGCAGTTGCATTGGGGTTGGGCGTAGGCATTATACAGGCTGGTGAGCTAACTTTAGATCAGCGTATACAGCCGGTAAATATACGCAACACCAAGCTGAAGGTAATCGAACATTTAGTGTGTTTAAAAGAAGCCAAGTTAGTACCGGTAATTAAAGCCTTTATTGAGAAAATAATACCGTAATAATTAGGGATATGAAGTTTTTCACAATACCTTGCCACCTAAGGTTAACGTCACTAAATCTGCAGCAGCTTTAACTTTAAGCCCAATTACTGCGACTTGTAGAGGATCAAAACGCACACTCGGCCCTGATACAGAAATGCCACCTACTAAGTCACCGTGGGCATTGCGGATTGCTGCGCCCACGCAACTCATGCCTTCATAGCGTTCTTCTTGGTCATAAGACCAACCCCGTTTAGCCGTGTCTGCTAAATCTGTATAAAGTTCGGCAGGTGTTGACAAGGTTTTGGGGGTATATTTGGGCAAGCCAGCACTGTGGAGCAAGGCCTCTAATCTACGTCTGGGCATTTGTGCTAATAAGGCCTTCCCAATGCCAGAGGAGTGCATTAAAGCCCGCGTCCCTGCACTGAAGAAAGCTCGAATTGGATTCGTGGTCTCTACCTGTGCCACAAACACGACTTCAGCATTGTCCATCACTGCCAAGTTTGCAGTCTCACCGGTAATTTCCATGAGGTCTCTTAAAGGCCCCCGAGCAGCTTCCAACAGATTGGTTCTGGACAGATAAGCGCTGCCTACGCGAAAAGCCTCAAGACCCACGTGCCATAGTTGAGTATTCTCATCAAAGTCTACAAAGTCATGCTGTTGCAGTGTCATCAACAGCCGATGGGCACTGGAGGCAGGCATACCCACCTGTAGCGCCAAGTCACTTAAACTAACAGCATTATGCTGGGCTAAGGCTTGGAGTAACAATATGCCTCGCTCTAAGGCCTGCACTGTTGACACATTGGCATCAGGCACCACAGACCTTGGTCGACCTCGACCCCGTTTAACGTCATTCATGCCAGTCTCCTGTTAAACCGTATCATTTGTATGCTTGAGATATCACCAAGCTTTAGCTTCGCTACCGATAAATATAACGATAAACCAAAGCCAACATGGATAAATTTATTTTCCATAGCTAATTTATTATTAATTATGAAATATTATAACTCTATATTTTTCAATAATTTATTTATTTTAAAGCCTTATGGAATAATTTTCCAATAAAATTGTTTAATAGTCGTTTTGACTTCAAAATAAGTCTTAAATAAATTAAATAAAGGTTTTTTTCATGCGCCATCAGAATCCCATCTTCATCCCAGGGCCCACTAACACACCCGATGTTTTAAAAGCGGCCATGTCAGTCAGTAATTTTGACCATCGTGCTGCCGATTTTGCAGATGACTATATGCCTTTACTTAACGACCTGAAGAAAATATTTAAAACAGAAACAGGTCAGGTATTATTATTTTCTGCGACTGGCACCGGAGGTTGGGAAGGCGCGATTAGCAACACTCTATGTGCTGGTGACAAGGTACTCATTGCTTGCTATGGCATGTTTAGCCAACGTTGGATTGATCTTTGTCAGCGTTTTGGCTTAGATGTTGAAGTGGTAGATTGTGAATGGGGTACTGGAGCGCCGGTTGAAGAATTCGCGCGACGCTTAAAAGCTGATCAGCAAGGTGAGATTAAAGCGGTGCTGGTCACCCACAACGAGACAGCGACCGCGGTCAAAAGTGACGTGCATGGGGTGCGCAAGGCCATTGATGACGCCAACCACAATGCCTTGTTAATGGTCGATGCAGTAAGTTCACTGGCCAGCATGGACTTTCAAATGGATGCTTGGGGAGTAGATGTAGCCATCACAGGTGCTCAGAAAGGCTTCATGTTAAATACTGGCCTTGCCATAGTGGGAGTGAGCCCTAAGGCTATGGCAGCAACCCAAACTGCAACCTTGCCTCGCTGTTTCTTCGACTTTAACGACATGGCCAACGCTAATAAGATTGGCAGTTACCCTTACACTCCACCTTTGCAACTGTTCAGTGGTTTAAAGGCCAGTGTTGAACTGTTATTGAACGAAGGTATGGATAACGTTAATGCACGCCATCATCGTATAGCACAGGGCATCAGAGCTGCAGTCAATGCTTGGGGTCTTGAGTTATGCGCCAAAAATCCTGAGCTATATTCTGATACGGTTACAGCCATCATGGTGCCTGAAGGCAAAGATGCCAACTTAGTTACTCAACACGCTTATGAAGCCTACGGTGTATCTTTTGGCGGCGGCTTAGGAAAAATGGCGGGTAAGCTATTTCGCATTGGCCATTTAGGAGCGATGACCGATGTTATGGCTTTATCTGGCATCGCAGCTGCAGAGATGACCATGGTAGACCTAGGGTATGACATTGATTTAGGTAGTGGAGTAGCCGCAGCACAGCGAGTTTACCAGCGCGGTTTATAGGCCTGTTATCTTCCAGTACTTGCTAGCGTGTGTTTCTTAGCACGCTCTTTCTAGCGTTTTTTTCCTAGCACGCACTTTCAAGCGCCCAATAAAAAAGCCCCAGTGCGTGAGCATTGAGGCTTTCTTATTAAATGAGGTGCTTGGCGATGACCTACTCTCACATGGGGAAACCCCACACTACCATCGGCGCTAAAACGTTTCACTTCTGAGTTCGGAATGGGGTCAGGTGGTTCCATCTCGCTATGGTCGCCAAGCAA
>Ga0209712_10001133_pt1 | contig 22941 bp, 20 predicted proteins | sample ArcOceMetagenome_FD_187443 | JGI IMG/M metagenome (GOLD analysis project Ga0209712, IMG submission 187443) | Marine eukaryotic phytoplankton communities from Arctic Ocean - Arctic Ocean - Greenland ARC118M Metagenome (SPAdes) (version 2) | ecosystem: Environmental > Aquatic > Marine > Oceanic...
TAGATACACCATTGATTGCCGGTCTGATGATGTTCGATGTGCCGAATGCGATAGATAATCGGGTCACGCATATTCATGTTTGGAGACGCATTATCTATTTTTGCCCGCAACACCCGTGCGCCATCGGCAAATTCACCCGCTTTCATGCGGGCAAACAGGTCTAGATTTTCGGCAATACCGCGTTCACGGTGGGGACTGTTTTTACCTGGCTGAGTCAAATTGCCGCGGTATTCCCTCGCCTGCTCCGGGCTTAAGTCGCACACGTAAGCCAAATCTTTGTTAATTAACTCAACGGCAAAGCTGTGAAGTTGATCAAAGTAGTTGGACGCGTAGCACTCTTCTTTGCCCCACTCAAATCCCAACCACTCAACATCACGTTTAATAGACTGAATGTATTCATCGCTTTCTTTTTCTGGATTGGTGTCGTCAAAACGGAGATTACATTGGCCCTCAAACTCCTGCGCCATACCAAAATTTAAACAAATCGATGTCGCATGACCCACGTGCAAATAACCATTAGGTTCTGGTGGAAAACGAGTCACAACTTGGCCATCATTGTTGCCCTTTCTAACATCTTTGGCGATGATATTACGAACAAAGTTTGATGCCTGTACGACGGTTTTTTCAGCCACGAATGGGTCTCCTTGAGGTTTGCCCTTAAAAACCGATAATTATATGTCTTTTGCCGCCTGCCTTGCTAGCTAAATTCGTTAGAATTTCAGCGCCAAACTAGTACCAAGGATTGCATCTATAGACTGCCGGCTTCATAATACGCGTTCTTTATTTAACAACTATTTTCTAGGGTTGCCGTATGTCGAATGTATTAATGCAAACTAATTTTGGTGCTATCACCATTGAACTTAACTATGAAAAAGCTCCGATCACGGCGGCTAACTTTGAACAGTACGTTCGCGATGGCTTTTACGACGGTGTCATTTTTCACCGCGTAATTGATGGCTTTATGGTTCAAGGTGGTGGTTTTGACGTGAGCATGGATCAAAAAGAAACTCGCGCCAACATCGAGAATGAGGCCGACAACGGCTTAACTAACGACGAAGGCACCTTAGCCATGGCACGCACCATGGACCCTCACTCGGCTTCTGCGCAGTTCTTCATCAACGTTGGTGATAACGCCTTCCTAAACCATTCTGGTAAAAACTCACAAGGCTGGGGCTATGCAGTATTTGGTAAAGTTGTAGACGGTATGGACGTGGTTAACACCATCAAAAAAGTGTCCACTACCTCCAAGTCAGGCCACCAGGATGTTCCGGCAGATCCAGTAGTGATCGACTCTGCAACCATGATCGAAGACTAATCAACATGCGTCGCCTATTCATCGCCGACTTACACTTGCACCCGGCTCGGCCAGAACATAGCCGTGCCTTGATCGACTTTTGTCAGCAACGTGTTAATGCTAACGATGAACTGTATATATTAGGCGACCTTTTTGAAGCTTGGATTGGCGATGATGTCGGTATAATCACTTATGCTGATGTGATTGCCTGTCTCAAGCAGCTTTCAGATAGCGGTACCAAAGTTTTCTTTATGGCAGGTAATAGGGATTTCTTAATAGGTAAGGCATTTAGCCAAGCCACAGGCATCACCCTTCTTCAAGACCCCACTATAGTCAATTTTGATAATCAAAACGTGCTACTTATGCATGGCGACACTTTGTGCACTGACGACCAAGACTATCAGCAGTTTCGCACACTCGTGCGCAGCTTAAACTGGCAAACTGATTTTTTAGCCCAGTCCCCCGCACTGCGTATGCAACAAGCGACGGACTATCGGCAACAAAGCCAAGCCATGACCGCCATAAAGTCTAACGACATTATGGATGTTAATCTCCAAACAGTGAACCAAGTGATGCTTCAGCATCAGGTGCGGTTACTTATCCACGGCCATACTCATAGGCCACAAGTTCACCACCTAGACCAAGGCGAACGCATTGTATTAGGTGACTGGGGCGGTCATTTTGACTACCTAAGCTGGCCACAAGGCCAAGCTTGGCATCTAATTAGAGAACCGATTTGATTTTTTAATCATGGTTTTTAAGGGTCATCCTTAGAGATTAATAAAAATCCATTGCTGGTGATTGGTTGTAACTAACCCTTGTGATTACTTTTGGTGCATCGGCTTGACTGCTCGACTCACTAAGGTGCACTGCGTTAACACTGAACCCATTTTAAATAAATTAATAAACACTAACCAGTTGATATATATAAATAAAAAATACATACTCAGGTTTTAAAACAATTGGCATGAAGGTTGCTCTCTATTCAATTAGCCAAGCCCAATTGGGGCTGGCAAACCCGTTTAGTGAATAACTGAATCAAATTAAGAGGTAAACCTAATGTTTACAAGTAGCTTTTGGAAACGCCGAGTCTTAAAAGAAAATATGTTTTGGCACCAATCAAACAAGTGTCTGGTTCTATTGCAAATCCCTGCAACCTCTTTATGATCTGCCACAGTCGGGTAGAGATTAAACACCTTAGGTTACCCAACTTTCCGAAGCTTTGTGCCAGATCATCGATCTGCACCTATAACTACAATAACGGTTCAATGCCACAAGGCGTTAGGACTACACAAGGAACAAGGTTATGAAAACTTTATTAAAAACATCAACTGCAGCCATTGCACTTGCACTGGCTGGTAATGCAGTTGCCGACGTTAACGTCGCTTACTTTTTAGAATGGGCTACACCCAACCAAATTGCTAAGGTAGAAAAAGCATACGACGATGCCATGGGCGAAACAGTTAACTGGACTAACTTTGGTTCTGGCGTAGGCATGACTGAAGCCATGCTTTCTGGCGATATTGATATCTCCTACTCGCAAGGTCTAACGCCTTTTGCCAACGCTGTAAACGCAAACGCACCTATTAAAATGGTTGCCATCGCTGTTGCTTACGGTGCTGCAGATGACTGTATTGTGCGTGGTGATTCAGGCATTACTAAGGCTAACGCCTCAGAATTGGAAGGCAAAACAGTTGCTGTGCCTTTAAACACTATGGCCGACTTTGGTTTCCGTATGACCATGTCTAACTTAGGTGTGGATGTTTCTCAACTGACTATTGTTGACCAAGAGCCAGCCGACGCTGCTGTATCTTTAGCTGATGGCGCTGTTGTCATGGCTTGTGCTTATGGTGCTAACTCCCTCGCTAAAATGAAGGAAGTTGGCTCACCTATGCTAACTCCAGCAGAAAAAGCTGCCGCTGGTATCAGTAGTTTTGACATTATTTCTGTAACCGAAACCTTTGCTCAGGAACATCCTGATCTAGTTCGTACCTTTGTAGAAGTAACTCACCAAGCTAATGCTGCTTGGGCAAAAGACCAGTCTAAGCTGAGTGTAATTGCTAAGGATGCAGGTATGACTGAAGAAGCAACCACTTCTCAAATGTCTGGCTTTGTCTTCCCAACAGTTGCTGAGCAAAAACGTGACTACTTTGGTAAAGACGGCACTGCTCGCAGTATGCTGGCGTTTATGGGTAACATGTTCGCAACTAGCGACAGCCCAGCTCTTGCCGATTACAACGTTACTATCGATACGTCTTTCCTAGACTAAGATATACTTAGTGGAAAGCGGTGCTCTTCGAGTTACTGCTTTACCTAGCGATCTGCTAAGATCGTTACTTAGTTGTTATTGCATTCTTGTAATGATCACAAGATTACAATAACAGCTAAGCCTTTATTCCCACCCATTATAACAATCAAGAGTTACCCATTATGAGTGACCTAGTTTCTGATAACTTAAATATGCAATTCACTACCCCTTCTGGGCTAGTTGTTCATGCCCTGAAAGATGTGAGTTTTAACCTTAAAAAAGGTGAGTTATTGTCCGTTTTAGGACCATCAGGTTGTGGTAAAACTACTCTACTCAACATAATTGCAGGCTTTCTTAATCCTACGGGTGGTGAAGTTAAGCTAGGTGACACGGAAATACGTGGTCCTGGCGTCGATCGGGGCATGGTATTTCAGCAAGGAGCCTTGTTTGAATGGTTAACTGTTGCCCAAAATGTAGACTTTGGGTTACGCATGAAAGGTGCAGATCCAGTAGAAACTGCCAAAAAAGTAGATGAATGGTTAGAAATAGTCGGCTTAGCTGGCTTTGGAGACACCCCTACTTACCAACTTTCCGGTGGTATGCAACAGCGTATTGCCTTGGCTCGTTGTTTAATTAACGATCCAGATCTAATCTTAATGGATGAGCCTTTAGGCGCTTTAGACGCCCTGACTCGTGAAAAAATGCAATCGCTAGTGTTAAAAATTTGGAAAGAAACTGGCAAAACCATTATGATTATTACCCATTCGGTAGAAGAAGCTCTGATGTTAGGAGAACGCCTATTTGTAATGGCGCCACGTCCAGGCCGTTTACATAAAGAATACCGCCTACCTTTTGCCGAAATGGGTTTAACTCAAGACCCAAGAGATATCAAAAAAACACAACACTTTAGTGAAATTCGCGAAGAAATTCTGTCCATGATTTGGGATATGGAAGAAGAAATTATGGGTGGAGGAACACTATAATGATGGATTTCCTATTTGAACAGCGCAACACCATCGTTGCTTTTCTCATTATCGGCTTAATCATTGCGCTTGCCCTCTCAGTCATTAAGGGTCGTCAAATTATGGCGACAGAGAGAACAGATTTAGTGTTTGGTAATCCCGCTAAAGCCTTAGGTGGCTGGTATTGGATTATTACGGGCATGTCTTTTGTACTGCTGATATGGTTTTACTTTTCATGGGACGCTGCGCGTGCCTACCACCCCACTTCGGCAAACGAATTATGCCAAGTGGCTAAGGTAGAAAGAGCCATTAAACCCATGCGCTCGCAATTTCCCATTGATAAACAAAATCTGCGTGGCACAGACCTTATCGCTAGGGATAGCGCCCAATTAGAGCGCATTAACAATAGCTTAAAAAGCTTTGCCTTGCAGCCAGCGGAAGAACTCGAAGCTAAGGCTATATTGGCTAGTTTAAGCAGTGCATTAGTCGATCAGGCAAATCCAGCTTATCTCAAGCAAAGTTTAACCACAGAGTTTGCTGCCATTGCTGAGCGTATTAATAGTGTCAATGCTAGTTTTAGTGACCCAGCCTTCCCAGGACCTCCAACTAGCGCTCAAAAAGCGGCTGCTGAGGCCCAACCCGACTGGGGTGATACGGGCAAAGAAATCCCTGTGGAGCCTGCCACGCCGCTTGGCTACCGCTATGCAGCCATTGCAGCTGAAATACGCTTAATTGTAAAAGACTTTGCTAAGTTACGTAATACCGGGCCCCATTTGTTAGCTCAAGTGGCCGACATTAACTTACGCATTAAAGCGGCTAAAGCCAGCGCCAAAGCCAACCTAAACTTGTCAGACGCTGAGCTAGAGTCCCGCGAAAAGCTATACAGTCAGCTGAACAAGATGCTTAAGCGCATTGACAATGGTTCTATTTATCCACCCAACAGTTTAAATGATGTTCAAGTGGCTTTAATGGCATTTGATAAAAGTCATATCGAACAGCAAGGTAGTTTAAGAACTTTTGATACGTGGATGATGCCTGGTGGCCGAATTATCGCAGGTAATAGCGCCTGTAGTGAACAAGGTTCGGGACGTTGGTTACCTAAACCTTCGGACACCTTAGGCACATTAGTGCGCATCTCTGACCCAGATATCGGTTTTAAAGACACGCCTTTACTCTGGTACCGTTGGCAGCCAGTGGGTGGCATGTTGGCTTTCCTATTGCCAGATTGGCTGGTTGACCTAGTTCCAGGAGAATATCCACGCCACACTGAAAATGGAACGATCAACAGTAACTTCAAATCTAACGTCAAAGATTTTGTCACTGGAAATTATGAGTCCTTTTCTATTCCTGTGCCTATGGGGCACATGTGGGACTCTATTATTCGGGTTGTGATTGGTTTATTTTTTGGCATTGTTCTAGGCGTGCCACTGGGCTTGTACATGGGTTTAAGCCGCTTTGCAAAAGGCTTTTTTGATCCGATGATTGAGCTTTACCGCCCTGTCCCACCCCTTGCTTGGGCGCCATTAATCTTAACTATTTTTGGTATTCAAGATGACGGTAAGATCTTTCTGCTGTTCATGGTTGCCTTTGCCATTATGGTCATTTCTGCGCGCACCGGTGCTACAGGGACACAATTGTCTAAAATCCACGCAGCGCACTCCTTAGGTGCAAGTAACCGTCAAATTTTACGCCGGGTGATCTTTCCCAATTCCCTACCAGAAATTTTAACGGGTATTCGTATTTCCATAGGCGTGTGTTGGGGTACTCTGGTCGCCGCAGAAATGCTAGCAGGAACTACGGGTATCGGTTTTGTGGAGAACGTGGCTCGCAAACAATCAGACTATGAAGTGATATGGGTCACCATTATCATCCTAGGTGTGCTTGGCCTCATGTTCGACCTCATCATGCGCTCTGTGATAAAACGCACGATTCCTTGGCGTGGTAAGGGCTAGACCACTCTTTATTTACCAGTCATAGAAGCATAAAAAGGGCGATCCATAAAGGATGGCTCTTTTTTTTGGCTTCCATTGCCACACTCCTGGCTCGAGTGATCACAAGAAACTGGCAAAGCCACAATTACGCACTATACTTTTTGTGTACCATGTTAGTTTCACCGTCTTTATCCCAGCCTAACAACGGAAGCTTTATTATGCGTAAGTTAACCCTTTTTGCTTTATTAGTTAGTGCAACACTGGCCGCCAATACCAGCCATGCAGACTGGGGCAATCTACTTGATAGTGTGACAAAAAAAGGCAGTCAGCTAATACAACAACCCCTCACTAGCACGTCAGCCAACATCAGCAAGCCAACACTGTCTTCCGACACCATCATCAACGGTTTACGTGACGCCCTAGCAGTCGGCAGTGAGCGGGCTATTAGCGTTATATCACTAGATGGAGGTTATCTTAATGATCCTCAAATACGCGTGCCCTTGCCAGCAGGCCTAGACAAATTAGCCAAACCCTTGCGCCAGATCGGTATGGGTAAACAGGTCGATCATTTCTTACAATCAATTAACCGTGCCGCCGAGCGAGCGGCACCACATGCCACTAATATTTTGCTAGACAACATTAGAACCATGAGTTTTGAAGACGTGAACATGATCTATAAAGGTTCGGATGATGCAGCTACCCAGTACTTCCGTAAAAAGTCTGGGCCTCAGATTGCCGCCTTATTTAATACCGAAGTAGACACTGCGCTGAACCAGGTTGGAGCAACGCGATACTACAACGACCTCGCATCGAAAGCAGCAAACATACCTTTCGTCGGTAAACAGATCAACGGAGATTTAACGAGCCATGTGACGAGCGCTGCTTTAGACGGTTTATTTATAAAAATTGCGGCCCAAGAGAAACTAATTCGCACAGACCCAGCAGCTCGAACAACTGATTTATTAAAGACACTTTGGGATTAATAATGTTTGAGTATGGTCAATACAACCGGCTGCGTTGGACATATCGGCGTGGCTTCTTAGGTGCTAGTGTCTAAGGTGCTAGTATCTAAGGTGCTAGAGCCTAAAGTGCTGAAGGCCTGCATTTATACCAAAGCAGTCAACAAGGCAGTGGCAGCCAGCCCCGATAATAAAGCTAACGTGCATTGACGCATCACACGCATATCTATTTGATTAAACAATCGGGCACCAAGGTGGTTACCTACCAGCATGGTGGGTAACATGACAAGCAGCAGGCTGGGTAAATAAGGAGCCGCTAGATCATTGATTTGAAACCAAGCAAACCCATACAGATCAGTGAGTAAGAAGAACAGGATAAGGCCAGCACGCATAGCAACAAGAGGCATTTTTGAAGACAGCATGTAGGCTGCTACAACGAGCCCACCAATCGTGGCTAGACCGTTCAAAAACCCTGCCAGCACGCCTACGATGACTAGCCACTTAAATGATTCAGCAGCCTTAAATTGCCACTCACGCCATAACGCAAAACAAGCAATCAACACCCCGCTACCTGCAACACCACGCACTAGATCAGATTGCCAATATTGTAATGCGAGCACGCCTAAGGGGGTGCCAAACAAGATACCTAAGCACAGTACCATGACCCATCGCCATGGGATTTTATGCCACACTTTAGGCAGTAAATGCAAACTCGCCATTACCTCCATTACAAACATAAGGGGCACAATGGTTAGAGCACTAAAAATAGGCGCTAAAGCCAAAAAACACAGAGCAGAAAAACCAAAACCCGCTAAACCCCTGATAACGCCTGCAAAAAGGACGATACCAAGGGCATAAACGAGTTCTAAAGTAGACAGTGGCAGGTAAAACCAGTCTAGATTGACGCTACCCATTTAGGTGCGTTGTTCGCCCTGATACAGGCGCACGACGTGCCTAGCTTCAGCAAAAAATAACCAGCGTTCCAATAATAAACCAGCCATCATAATCACCCAGGCTAAGCCCAGCAGCTCTATTCTTACTGCACCGCCAGACACCCAATAAACCAAGCCTAAAGGCACGATAAAAGTCACCAAGGTCATGACTATGCGCAGGCGAAAAAGTTGGTCTGCCGCGATCTGATAGCCAAACTCACGGTTTAAAAAGGTAGGTGCACTATGGCCTGCATCTAATAACCGTACACTGGCTTGAGAAAACCCTGTTGCCGTTTGAATGGTGGCACCTTGAGGTTTGCCCTGCCAGAAAAAATACACCAGTTTAAGCGCCAAGGTAATAATCACTAACCCCATAACTACCGCCAACAACTGCGGATTGAGCACCACAAACAAGGCACTGACCGCCAAAAATAACAAACCACCACTGATGAGGGCGTAAGCCATGAATAACGCAGGTACCATGGGTGTATGCCACTGGCGAATAGTTTTTAAACTGGCATAGATCATACTCGTAGTGAACAAGGTGACCAATGCCAAAATCATACTCAAACCAGCTAAAATATTAATACCTGACCATTGCCAAAATATCGCTGCCGCATAAAGGCCAGCAACGGGGTAAAGCAAAATGGCAAATACGGCTTCACGCGATAACCATGAAGTGCGAAAGCGGCTAAACGAACGCCACGCATTCTTAGGATTAGCCAAGTGCATAGTTGAAGACACCAAACCAATACTCACAAGCACCATAGCAATGACACCTAGAATGATTTGTTGGTTAATACTTAGGGTCTCGGTAAACCCCAACAACTGGCCCGCTCCAAGCCATGCTAATAATCCATAGCCAGCACCAGATGTGACGGTAAAAATGAGAACTGAAAAAGCTGGATGCATAATAAATACCTAAAAGTGATGCAATAATTAACGGTTAATAATGCGATTGACCAACTGTTTAACACCCTGCATAGGCGTTACCGCAATACTTTCTTGTTGCTTAGGGTTCCTAGGCGGCAAATAAGTATTGACTGGGTTATAACCAAGTTCTGGCATCAGTTGTTGGCCCGCACGCTCTCTGGTTAATCTTGAAACTTCCGAATCCGGGTCATCAAAATCTCCAAACACACGCGACGAAGTTGGGCAGGTTAAGACACAGGCTGGTTGACGTTCGGCTTCTGGTAATTGCTCGTCATAAATACGATCCACACACAAGGTGCATTTTTTCATGGTGCCAGAATCTGAGTCCAACTCTCGAGCACCGTAAGGGCAGGCCCAAGAGCACAGATTACAGCCCATACACTTGTCTTGGTCAATCAGGACTATGCCGTCCTCTTCGCGCTTGTAAGAAGCACCAGTAGGGCAAACTGTAACGCAATCTGCAGTTTCACAGTGCATGCAAGACATGGGGATGTTCACGGTCTTGCTGTGGGGGCTGTCCCCTACTTCATAAGAATGGATACGATTAAGCCAACTACCACTGGGGTCTTTGCCATGGGGCCGCTCATCACTTAAAGGGCCTATAGTGCCAGAGGTATTCCACTGCTTACAGGCTGTTGCACAGGCATGGCAACCAACACACGTATCTAAATCAACCACTAAACCGAGTTTCATTTTGCACCTCGGCTAAAAATGTCACGCCAACCGCGACTTATGTTGATATTGGGGTGGCTGCTGTAGCTGCTCACCTTGCTTGCTGGAGTAAAATTGGGCAATGGTTTCACCTTATCAAAACGCGGCCATGTGAGGTTTTGCTCCGCGAGGTCTGTCTCATCAGCACCAACCGGAGTAATCTTGACCCTTAGATCATACCAAGCCGCCTGACCGGTAATTGGGTCGGAGTTAGTCATGCGATGACCGTCTGCTTCAGCTTCCCCTGGCAATAGCTCATTGATTAAATGATTCATCAAGAAACCTTGTTGCGACTCATTGGCATCGTCACTCAAACCCCAAGTACCCTGCTGTTTGGCAATGGCGTTCCAAGTCCAAACTGTTTCGGGGTTGACCCCTTCCATGAGTTTAACTTGAGCTCGAATGCGACCATTGTGAGATTCTACCCAAGCCCAACCGAAGTCTTTAATACCTAGGGCTTCACCTTTACTGCGGTGCATATATAAGTAGTTCTGAGACATGATTTGGCGCAGCCAAGCGTTTTGCGAATCCCATGAATGATACATAAACATAGGCCGCTGGTTAACGGCAAAAAATGGGTATTCTTTGGCGTCAGTGCGTTGCTGCTCTAACGGTGGGTAATAGAACGGTAGCGGGTCAAAATAGGTTTTAAGGCGCTCTTTATGGTGCTCTTCAGTGGGTTGAGGACCATCATATAAGCCTTGCCCAGCCAAGCGGAATTTTTGTAACGTTTCTGAATAGAGTTCAATCACGATTTGATCGGTACTGCCTACCCAGCCCGCTTCCTTAGCCAGTTCCATGTAGTCTCTATTGGCATGACGCATATACCTTTGATTAGGTTTAAGTTCAAACTTAAAGAAGCATTGGTTATCAATGTAAGCTTTCCACTGATTAGGATTAGGTTCTCCACGTAAAGATTTTTCACCATCTTTACCGCGCCATCCCGCTAAGAAACCAATACCTGGGGCACGTTCAAAGTTAACGATAAAGTCTTCATAACCCTTGAACTTGGGCTGACCTTCATCGTTGGTAAAGGCTGGGAATTTTAGTCGCCCAGCCAAGTCCACCATGACTTCTTGCCAGCTGCGCACATCACGATCGATAGCAAGAATGGGCTGACGAATCGAATCACACGCGGCATCCACCTCTGAGATAGGCCGATCTAACATAGAAATGGTGTCATATCGCTCTAGGAAGGTGGTGTCTGGTAATACCAAATCAGAAAAATTAACCGTTTCTGAGTGAAACGCATCGCAGGTCACAATAAACGGAATCTTGTACTCTCCGTCATCATTTTTAGCCCGCAGCATGTCCATGGTCTGAGCCGTATTCATGCTTGAGTTCCAGGCCATATTGGCCATGAACAGCATCAATGTGTCTATAGGGTAAGGATCCCCTGCTACGGCGTTACTAATCACCATGTGCATGAGACCATGATTGGCAATAGGCGCATCCCACGAGTAAGCCTTGTCTATGCGCCTAGGTTTACCATTTTCATCAATGACCAGGTCTTCTGGCTGAGTTGGAAAACCTAAAGGGGCAGATTCTAGGGGTGTATTAGGTGCGTTACCTTTAGCCGGTTTAATAGGTGGCACGATGTGTTTAGGGAATGGGGGTTTGGCTAAATGACCCCCTGGACAATCTATGGTTCCCAAAACCACCTGTAACAGGTGAATAGCACGGCACGTTTGGAAGCCATTAGAGTGCGCTGAAATACCCCGCATGGCATGCATAGACACAGGCCTGCCAATAAATTGAGTTTGTTTGCGCCCAGCCCAATCGGTCCATTCTGTGTCGATCGTAATGGTTTCTTTAAACGCCACATGGGCCATTTCTAAGGCAATGCGTTCAATGGTTTCAGCATCAATACCGCACACTTTGGCTGCGGCTTCAGGCGCATATTCGGGCGCCATATATTTATCCATTAAAATACTAAAAGCCGTTCTTACGGGTGTGCCACAAGACGCTTCGTACTCACCCATTAACGCCGGTGCCACATCGGCGCTTAAGGCCGACTGGAGCGCGTTGGTATGCTGATCCCACACTTGAGGGTTACCTTCAGCATCACGTAATAGTAAACCATCGCCCTGCTTACCTGGGTTATTAATCACCAGTTGTGGTCCATTGGTATAGCGAATTAAAAATTCATCGTCTACCAGACCTTCACGTAGCAACACTTGCACCATAGATAAGGCAAACATGGCATCACTGCCTGGGGTAATCGCCACCCATTCGTCAGCAATGGCTTGATAACCTGTGCGCACTGGGTTGACCGCAACAAATTTTGCACCCCGTTCTTTAATGCGCTTAAGGCCTAGTTTAATAGGATTAGATGCGTGATCTTCTGCCACACCCCACATCATGAAATATTTCGTATTTTCCCAATCAGGATCGCCAAATTCCCAGAACGAATGCCCCATGGTGTACAACCCTGCAGCCGCCATATTTACAGAACAAAAACCACCATGAGCGGCCCAGTTAATGGTACCGAATTGACTCGCCCATAGGCCTGTGAGGGCCTGCATTTGGTCTCGGCCAGTAAAGTAAGCCAGTTTTTTAGGGTCTGTCGCACGAATATTAGCTAATCGAGCAGTCAGCATATCTAAAGCTGCATCCCACGAAATGGGCTCAAACTCTCCTGCACCTCGTTCTGTGCCGGCTTTACGCAACAGTGGCTGGCTTAATTTAGCAGGCGAAAGCTGCTTCATAATGGCAGAGTTACCCTTGGCACACAGGACGCCTTTATTGACAGGGTGATCTGGATTACCCTGAATAAAACGAATTTTTTCGTCTTCTAAGGTGACCTTAATGCCACACCGGCAAGCGCACATATAACAGGTAGTGTAACGATGTTCTTGGTTCGAGTGATCCTCAAACTGAGGCAGGTCTTGGCTTTTTGTCATAGGAACAAATAATTATAAGTATGGTTCTATAAAGCATATAGGATATTCGAGCCTTTTCCAACAGCCAAACTTTATTCAGCCATAGGGCCACCCTCTTGATCTCACTGCTAATTATGTAAGCCCCATCAACTGTAAAAAAAATGCAAAAAAAAGATTGCCAAGGGCAATCTATAAAGGGATTTTTAGAGACTATAAAGGCAAGTTAGCTCAACCAGCAATACCTACAAAAACTGGGGTTATATCTGCATAGCGAGGCATATCTGGCTTGCTAACCATGGGGAGTAGCTTCACTTTATCCACTTCAGTGTAAGGCTTAATGAGACCAGACGTTGGCGTGGAAATAAATAAATGATCTGAGCTTAATTGAGCCTGTGCAAGCACCATGACGACCTCCCCTAGAGAAATATGTGATCTTTTGGACCCATTATGAAACTAAATCTGGATCCATAAAATGACTATACCACCTAACACGCAGGGTGCTATGGAATAATAAATTCTATTTTTATAACTTTAAGGTATAACAGGCATGGCAAGAGTATTAAGTTAGCCATAGTGAAGACAAACAACGCCAACAAAAGTTTTTTACGCAGCGAAAAAGAAAAGAGTTAAAAGCTTGTATAGACTTTGATGACCGCAAAAGCGAGATTTTAGTATCAGTGAAGCATTTACTCATAGGTTCTTATTGTTAGAGGTCCTTTTTGTCAGGGCGATCCCATCCAGATTCTCCTTCAGTTAAATGCCGATCGTTTCGATTAAGTCGCATTTCATCGGAAAAATAATCTTGCACATAGCCAGCGTGCCTATCCAGCATTGAATAGGCCTCACTGGATTGCTCGGCGACATAATCATCGTTCACTGACGGCGTGATATCGAAGTTGTTTAAGAACTCTAATAGCCCCGTTTTGTCGGTTGGCACATTCCACGCTTCAAACTTACCAAGATTTTTCTTGGCATCTGCTTGAGTGCCAGCCCACCTAGTTCGGCCTTCATTTACATATAATTTCATTTGACTTTAACGTTTTATTATTTATATGAATACTCACTATATCACTTATTAATGTCATTTTTATAGAATATAAAACACTATGTTTTAAACTTTTAGATATATGTAAAAGAGCTGCCGCTAAACTAACTTATAACGGGTCTTAGCTACTAGGGCTGCGGCATCTACTCCCGTGTTGGCGACCTGATTAGCCTTAGCCCAGGCATTGATAGATCGATTCCCAGTGCGGCAAAAGGCTAATACCTTGCCAGAGGATTGTTCTAGCACATCGGCCATCTGCACCACGGTTTGAGGGGGAAAATTCATACCTATAAAAGGAATAAAATAGTATTTCAAGCCTAAGGCTTCGGCAGCTGCTTGTAATTGTAAATTACTTGATGGATGCCCCTCTTCACCATCAGGACGATTATTTATAATAGTGGTAATGCCCTGCGCCTTGATCATAGGCATGTCGGTTGCTAATACTTGCGGTGCTACGGCAAAAGTAGCGCTTACTTTGGTAATATCCATGGCTGATTTTTTCCTACAGTTGATGACAATAATAGTAGTTAAAACTCAAGACAGCTGATAACTCTTTGGTCATGAGTGTGAGATACCGATTAGTTTAGCAGATACATATAGGTCAGCGCTCGCGTAAGCGTCAATCAGATTGACTGCCGATAAAGTGATGGCTTGGTGCACACTCAATCGCTCTAAAGATGTTTCAAATGACTCAGAACCAAACGCAACCTAATAAAAAGCCCAAACACACCTTATCTTAGCAGGCGTGTTTGGGCTTTTTTATGCTTAAAACCAGCTTAAGGCTAGGTTATGCAGTTACGCGGGTGATGGCAGCATCAATAGCGGCAACGATCTCATCTAATTCAGATCGTGTAGCAATCAACGCAGGGCTCAAACACAAGGTATTGTTGTGCTTAGTAAAACTGCGATTAGTGCGGCCAATAATTACACCATTAGCCATACAGTCGGCCGCAATAGCCATGCCTACGCTTTCGTGAACGGGTTCACGTGACACACGATCTTCGACTAGTTCGATGCCTTGGAATAATCCCTTGCCACGCACATCACCAATGATGGGATGCTTGTCCATAAGGTCATGCAAAAGTTGGCTTAGGTAATCACCCATAACCACCACATTTTCTAAAAGGTTCTCTTCTTCGATAATGCGCATGTTTTCTAATGCCGCAGCTGGGCCAGCCGTGCAGCCACCAAAGGTAGAAATGTCACGGAAATAATCCATTGGATCCGATGAGTCTGTCTTAAAGGAATCAAACACAGCTTCAGTTGTCACGGTACAAGAGATAGCCGCATAACCACTGGCTACGCCCTTAGCCATAGTCACGATGTCTGGAATTATATTAAAGTGTTGATAACCAAACCAAGTGCCAGTGCGGCCTAAACCACACACCACTTCGTCAATATGTAACAACACATCGTATTTGTCACAAATCCGACGGATTTCTTCGAAATAGCCTTGTGGCGGCACAATAACACCACCTCCAGCAGTAATGGGTTCAACCACGACCGCGCCGACAGTATCTGCACCTTCACGTAAAATCACCTCTTCCATGGCTCGTGCCGCTTGAATGCCATAGTCTGCATCACCACCATTTTCGGCATGATAGGCAGAACAGTGAGGAAACTCTACAAAACCTGGTGTAAATGGGCCGTATTGATTTTTGCGTTCGTGTTGGCCGCTAGAGCTTAAGGCGGTAATGGTAGTGCCATGGTAATCGCGATCACGATAAAGGATCTTGTGCTTTTTACCACCATATTTTTTGGCTGCAATTTGACGCACGATCTTATAGGCTTTTTCGTTAGCTTCAGAACCAGAGTTAGAATAATAAACACGGTTCATGCCTGGCATCTTATCAATCAAATGTTTGGCAAATAAAGCCCCAGGCAAGGTGCCCGCGCTATTAGCAAAGTAGTTAAGTTTGACCAGTTGATCACGCACAGCGTTAGCAATTGATTCGCGTCCATAACCTACGTTTACGGTCCACACAGCACCAGATACACCATCAAGGTACTCTTTACCTTTGGCGTCGATGACCCGCATGCCTTTACCTTCGACAATCATTAACGGGTCTTTTTCTTCAAGCACTTTATGCTGGGTAATATGGTGCCATAAATGTTGGCGGTCATCGGCTAGGGCATCTTTTGTATCATAGCTATTGATATCGTATTTCATGATTTAACACTCCAACTATAAAAAGGCCTATTTTTAATTAGGCTATGGCAACTGAATGTGGGCGCTGGCCCTGATACAACAAATATTACTGGTAAAGTTGAGCATTACCCTAGAACCAGTTAAAACTAATTGGTGATACCAAACTGATGTTTTAATAAAAACAATTAGGTAATTTGCCTCTACACACTTTAGAATTGCGGCTAACGATATGTATAACGAGCCGCTACATGAGCCACCCACTGTTCATTTTGGATGCTGGATTAAATGCCAGCCTACAACAGCAACTACGCCAACAGATTGCCAAAGCTATTTTAGATCTTCACATTCCTTTGGACTCCCCGTTGCCGTCTAGTCGTAAGTTGGCTAAGCAGCTTAACGTGGCCCGCAACACCGTGGTTCTTGCCTACGAACATTTGTTAGATGACGGCTACCTTATTGCGCGTGAACGCAGTGGTTATTTTGTTAATCCTGAGATTCTAGACCATAGTGTTCAGCTAGAGTCCGTTTCAGACGAGCGTCACACTTCTGGGACTAAACCCGATTGGCAAGGCCGTTTTAAGTTACATCCAACGCAACAAGAAAATATTACCAAACCAGCCGATTGGCAAAACTATCAATACCCATTTATTTATGGCCAATTTGACCCAGACCTATTCCCCACTAACCACTGGCGTGAATGTTGCCGAGACAACGTTAGTGTGCCGGCAATTCGCAGCTGGGCAGCAGATCACTTTGTAGCCGATGACCCTATGTTAATTGAGCAAATACACACCCGTGTGTTACCTCGGCGAGGGGTGTGGGCAGATCCTGAAGAAATCCTCATCACTATTGGCTGCCAACAGGGCCTATACATGTTGGCTCAACTGCTGCTCGACAAAAACACAACCATGGGTCTAGAGGATCCAGGCTTTGTAGACATGCGCAATATTGCCAGTCTCAACCCCTCCAAGCTTAAGGCGCTGCCCGTCGATGAAGAGGGGCTGATTGTGGACGAGGGCCTTGCTGAATGTGATTGCGTGTACGTTACACCTAGCCATCAGTATCCTACCACCGTGACCATGCCTTTAGACCGGCGTCGCAAATTACTGGAAATGGCCAGTCAAGAAGACTTCCTGATCATTGAAGATGATTATGAGTGTGAAGCTAACTTCCACCAAGCACCCTCGCCTGCCTTAAAGAGCTTAGACAAACACGGCCGGGTTATTTACATTGGCAGTTTTTCTAAGACCTTAGCCCCGGGTTTGCGTATTGGTTACCTAGTTGCAAGTAAAGAGTTAATCGCCGAAGCCCGCTCATTACGGCGCTTGATGCTGCGCCATCCGCCCGCCAACAACCAACGTAGTATTGGGCTCTTCATTGCTAGAGGGTATTACGACTCCTTGTCTTCAAATTTGGTGAAGGCCTACCAAGAGCGCCACAAGATCATGGCTCAAGCGCTGCAGAAGCACATGCCAGGACTTGCCGAGCAACCTACCTTTGGTGGCTCATGTTATTGGGTTAAAGGCCCTGATGGCTTAGATGCACGTGACCTAAGAGAAAAAGCCGCAGAGCATGGCATTTTGATCGAATCAGGAGACATTCACTTTTTAGGTGACAACTCGCCAAAAAATTATTTCCGCTTAGGTTACTCATCCATTCACCCAAAACTCATTGAGCCGGGTATCGAAAAACTCGCCCAAATCATGCAGCAGATGCTTACTTCTTAATCTAAACAAGGCCCCGTGCAACTATCGCCCACTTAAACCCGTTTGCTCTTTGGTGCTGCAGACCATGGTTGTGCTGTTAAAGCCTTTGCCATCAAAGGTATGAAGCTGGTAGACGGGCTGTAATTGGGTGCCTGCAGGCAACTCACCAAAACGCAGATCGACGGCGATGCTGGGCACCGTGCTAGCTGCAATGCCATGGATTGTGCCCCTCGAAAGACGGTGGGTATGGCCACAGAAAAGCTGTTTTACTTGGTTGTGCTGTGCCAACACACGCACCAGATGTTCGACTGTGTGCCAATCGTCGAACTGAAATGGATAAAGAGATTCAACAATCTCAAAGGGCGGGTGATGCATGAAAAGCACAGTGGGTTGGTGCGGTTCTTCGGCTAGTATGCGATTCAGCTCATCGGCGCGTGCCGCACAATAATCCCCCATGTTGCTCGTGGCACACAGGGTATCCAAGGCAATCAAACGCACTGGATAATCGTTGATGCTGTATTGCAAGAACCCTGAATCAGGCTCCGCGTGGCTGCCGGTCTGGAAATTTTTGGGAATCAGGTCTCGGTCGTCACGGTTACCGGCACAGGCATAAAGGGGCACACGCAGGTCGCCAAGAATCGTTAACGCCAAATCGTATTTTTCTTGGGAACCGTTATGCACAACATCGCCCGTATGAATAACAATGTCGGGGGCTGGGTCAAGATTATTAAGATCATCAACGACGCATCGAAGATCGTTAAGTCGGTCGTACAGCCGGTCAGACTCTGGATCAATGTGGCTGTCGGAGATTTGGGCTATTATCATTAGGTTCAAACTATCACGGCTGTCGTGGGCCCTAACAGAGCTCTGTTAGGGCATACATGGGTGTTAATTAAAGCTGGCTGTCATAAAACTTACGTAAAACAGTGACCACTTCGGGGCGACCAAACTTAGTTGAAACTTCCTCGCCATTGGACAACATTTCACGTTGGCGCGTGCCAGATACATTAATTCTAAATTCTTCGTCATGGGGACAGGTTTTGGCCGTCGCCATGCCATCGCACACTTCACAGTAGAAGGTAATGTCAATTTTTAGCGGTTGGGTGACTAAGGCTCCCTCCCACAGGGTATCGAAAATATGATGGGCGTCAAAAGGCCCATAGAAATCGCCTACACCCGCATGATCACGACCAACGATCAAATGTGAGCAACCAAAATTTTGCCGTATCAAGGCATGAAACAAGGCTTCTTTGGGCCCTGCGTAACGCATCTCAATGGGATAACCGGCCTGAACTGCGGTATTTTCTTTAAAGTAATTATCAACCATCACTTTGATGGCTTCAACCCGCACAGGTGCTGGAATGTCGCCCGGTTTTAATTTGCCTAAAACTTGGTGAATAAACACACCATCGGTCACATCTATGGCAATTTTTACTAAATGTTCATGGCTGCGATGCATTGGATTTCGAGTTTGAAAGGCCGCTACTTTTGACCAACCCATTTGTTTAAATAAAGCCCTGCTGGCCTCTGGACGAATATACAAATCGCTAAATTCATGCGGAAACCAACCTTCATCGATCACCGTCACCGAACCACCAAGATTCACTGCAGGTTGTGCCATCACTTTAGCAACACCAGGATGGCTTTCATCTAGGGTACCAAAGACTTTTTCGCACTGTAGAGCAAGGTCTGGTGTGTACTTATCGGCTACCGTAAGTATGCCCATAATCTGTTGCGTTTCGTCATCAACTAACGCCACTTGTTGACCAAGGTCTACTTGATCAGCTAGGGTTTGCAGGGCTGAAAGTGTGACTGGAATAGGCCAAAAGACACCATCGTCTAGTTTCATTTGTGTGCACACACCACGCCAATCCGCTTCCACCATAAAACCATCTAGTGGTGTATAAGCACCCATTGAAAGCAGTAACAAGTCACAAACCTCACAACTGCTCATGGGGATTTTTTGCAATGTTTGAGCATAAGTAAGTTGTTGAGCCCTAAGGTCTTCTGCAACCAACAGAGGCTTTAAACCCCCTGCACCATGGGGTGGAACTAAATGGGTCATTATGGTTTTCCTTTTTTATGCAAATAATTTGCGTCCAATACCAGCCTGCCTTACACCCCAGCCCAACGCCAAAAAAAGCTGTTTATGGTCTTTTCGGTGTCGTGTATTCTGCAACTTTGTGGAAGGGTTCCCACTCTACCTCATAACCAACATAGCCAGTTTTAGTGGGCTCTTTGCGACGGGTGGTCATAAATCTTGCCTTACCGTCTGGTACCGGACGCTTTTCTTTAGGTTGATCACTCATGATGTTTACCTCAATAATAGTGTTTCAATTTTTTTCACGTTAATGTGAGCCTTTGCAGATTAATATGTTCTCAGCCTTTTAGTGCAATGGAATTTTCAACCCATCGGGGATATCTGCTTCTTTATCGATAGGACCACCCGCTTCGATTTCCTCTTCGATGGCGTCTCGAACCCCTAAAATCTCTAAGTTAAAATTCACCATCCGACCGCAAAGTGGATTGTTACCATCAACAGTCAGTGTCTCGTCATCAATCCTAGTGACAATAAAGCTTTGCCTCTCGCCTTTCTCATTCTCTGAATGAAGCGTGGTGCCCACTTCCCTATATTGTTTGGGAACATTCTCTAACCGATCAGTAAACACCAGGGCTTCATCTCGGGGACCATAAATTTGGTTACAGTCAATAGGCACTTCAATCACGTCACCCGCACATTTGCCTTCCAGTTCCTTAGTTACAGCAGGCGCTAAAATATCATTTACACCGTGCACATAACCAATGGGAAATTCCACGGCGACAAGCACCTCACCTGACTTTTGATCGACTACACTGTAGGTCAGTTCCACATACTTGGTGTCTCTAATGGTCTCGCTCATATTCAATTTATTTCCCCTAATCAAAAGATGGAAGCCCCAAACACTTTAATGTCTTCATCTTCGTATCCGAGTACCAGTCTACCAAGCCACTCACCGTCCTTTTTGGTACTGCGCTGCCGATACAGTACAGTGACATGCACGCCACGACGGATAGTGCCGATGAACTCAATCGACTCGGACAGGTTCCTTGTCAATTCGCTATTGGCAAATTGTTTGCCCACCTCTATTTCGTTCAACCCACGCACCAAATTGTCAGAGAAATACTTAACGAACTCTCCGTATTGTCCGGTGTTAGAGGCATGTAAAAGGTGGCTCCATAGCGGGTTAGCTATAGCAAGAATTTCATCGTCAGTTTTGTCGGTGACGCTCCGGGTATTTGTCGATGCTATAATGCTCATAGTTAGTTCTTTATCCTATTCAAACGCAGGCTTTAAAAGGCCCGACAAAAAGACCCAAGCGCAACGTTCCTACCTCTTTGGTTAATGCAAACAGGAGTTTGATTTAAACACCTGTTTGCAGTCTCACTTACTCGCCATTTTTCACCAGGTGATAAACCGGTGCTTTTTCCATGGTGTACTCCCCCGTTTTAGGATCACGACGAGACACCGTTAGCACATGCCAATTTTCATCATCTAGTTTCATGGCATCACCACGATAATAATAACCAGGCCAGCGAGTTTCTTTACGGAACATGGTGTGCTGAGTCACACACTCTGCTGTACGGTGACGATGCATCAATTCCCAAGCCCGCAGTAACTCATGAAAGTCAGACGCCGCAAGCTTCTCAAGATCCTCTTCCATGACCTTAAGCTTTTTAAGGCCGATGCTCAGCAATTTCTCGTTGGTCATGTAGCTCACGGTTGCACCACCACAGTACTCGTCCATGAGTTTTTGCAAACGGTCTAAACCCTGCCGAGGGTTGATATAATTAGGATTAACATCACCAGCAACCACTTCATTGCGATAGATTTTGTAATGCTCCATGGGCTTATAGATTTTTTCCTTAAGCTCGTTGATCCGTTTGTCTGAGACCACAATGCCCTCACCCTTACCATCATCGATGTAGCGACAGGCTGCTTTGGCTGAGAGACGTCCCTCGGTGAATGAACCTGATGAGAACGCATGGGGCGTGCCACCCACAGCATCACCAGCACCGAACAACCCTTCAATGGTCATCATACGGTTGTAACCCCAAAAATATTCCGGTGGGGAAACATCCTCAGGGCCAGAGCACCAAGCGCCACTGCCTGTTGCATGGGAACCCATAACGTAAGGTTCTGAGGTGGTCAATTCGGGGTTTTCATGTTTCGGGTCCACATCGGTAGCGGCCCAGAGTACGGCCTGACTGATCGTCATTCCCAAGAAATTTTCCCAGCCTACTTCCTCAAGGTGTGGATCTTGGAAGGCTTCCATGGTGACCATGTGAATGGGACCACGGCCAGCGTTGACCTCAGAGATCATGGCATGGTTGCGTAAACACGTGGGAATGGGCCGGTGGGTCTTGTGAGACAGTTCTGGGTCAAGATATTCCTTGCCAACCATTTCTTGAAGTTGTGGCCACCACTTGGATTCAAACTCTTCACCCAGGCCATTTTGCGTATATGTTTTAAGGTGCAAGAAGTAGGCACCTACGGGGCCAAAACCATCCTTAAAGCGCGCCAGTACAATGCGGTTTTCCATCTGCGTCATTTTAGCGCCCGCTTCAATCATCAGACCATAGGCTGAGCCAGACGACCAAGGGGCATACCAAGTACGCCCCATCCCTTCACCAGTCGAACGGGGTTTAAAGATGTTTGAGGCGCCACCAGCCCCACAAATTACCGTCTTAGATTTAAATACGTGGAAGTCTCCAGTCCGAACGTTAAATCCTACCGCTCCAGCAATGCGGTTTTCCTTAACTTCGTCCATGAGCAAGTGGGTAATACAAACACGGTTATAAACCTTGTCAGCATTCTTTTTTGCAGCCTCAGCCACAATCGGTTTATATGATTCTCCATGGATCATGATCTGCCAACGGCCTTCACGCAAATAAGAATCTTTTACAGGATCCTTCATAATGGGCAGGCCCCACTCCTCAAACTGATGTACAGCTGAGTCTACGTGCCGGGCCATATCAAATAACAGATCTTCACGCACCATGCCCATCAAGTCGATCCGCGCGTACTGCACATGATCTTCTGGGTTATTCTCACCAAAGCGAGTACCCATATAACAATTGATCGCATAGAGCCCTTGGGCAACGGCACCAGAACGGTCTATATTAGCCTTTTCGGCAATAATAATTTTCTT
>Ga0209712_10001135_pt1 | contig 22930 bp, 20 predicted proteins | sample ArcOceMetagenome_FD_187443 | JGI IMG/M metagenome (GOLD analysis project Ga0209712, IMG submission 187443) | Marine eukaryotic phytoplankton communities from Arctic Ocean - Arctic Ocean - Greenland ARC118M Metagenome (SPAdes) (version 2) | ecosystem: Environmental > Aquatic > Marine > Oceanic...
CGTTGACCACACCAATCCATGTAAAGTGACATGAATAATACCATTAGCATTTTTTTGTCCTTTTTGTTCACCAACTAATGCTTCTGCTGCATAAGCAACACCGTCTAATCCAAGGGCAATTAAGGTGAAAAACTGCATTAATATCGCGTTAATTGCCGCTGACATAGATCCAAATCCTACGCCTTTAAAAATAAGGAATGCGATACAGCCTTGTAATATAAGGTTTCGAAAAAACGTGTTGCTGTTAAGGGATAATAGTGGAAGTAAGTAGGCACCTGAGAACCATTTTTTTTGTATTATTGGCTTACCAATAATGTTGAACGCGACAATCATACTTAGGATTGAGATTGAATATTCAGCAACGACGCTGGCCAGCGCCACTCCAAACACCTCCAACTCTAAACCAAATACAAACCAAAGATTAAGTACCAGATTTAATAAATTGGCGAACACCTGGATCAGTAATACCTGTTTGGCTTTTTGCTGGCCTATCAGCCAACCCACTAGGGCTAGATTAACTATCGCAGCAGGCGCACCCCAGATCCGCGTAGAGAAATATTCTTTTATAACCCCTTCAATAACTGACGTAGCATCGGCAAAGTATAAACCCAAGGTCAAAATACCATCTTGCATTAATAACAAAAGGCAACCTAACAAAAAACCAAATAATATACCCTGAAACAGGCTTTGATTAAGCTGGTTATTATCTTTACTACCTTTTGCCTGCGCACTAAGGCCTGTACTTGTCATCCTTAGAAAGCCACATAACCAATACAATTGAGTAATGATCAATGCGGCTACCGAGGCGCCAGCAAGAAAATACATACCCTGCATATGACCTAACACTGCTGTGTCGACCAAACCCATCAGGGGAGTCGTGACATTGCTTAAGATCATAGGTATTGCAATAACAATAATTTTTTGGTGCAGACTAACCTGAAAGAAGTTTGATAGAGTGTTGTTATTATTCATATAGTTTTCATTTATGAAGGTAATGCATGAGAAAAAAATGGGGTATTTCAGGGTTGATAATAACATGTGCGCTAATAAGCATAAATACTTGGGCTAAAGACAATGCAGTTATCCTGCTATATCACCATGTCAGTGATAGTACTCCCAAGATGACGTCAGTCTCACCCCATACTTTTCGAGAACACATGCAACATTTAGCTAACCATCATCAGGTCTTACCGCTTAAAGAGGTAATTGAAACTCTGCGAAACAAGAAACCTTTACCTGACAAAACGGTAGTAATTACATTTGATGACGGTTATAAAAATATTTATGAAAATGCTCATCCTATTCTTAAAGAATTTTCATTTCCCTATACTATTTTTATTAACCCACCGCTGATTGGCAATGTGAGTTATCAACTTGATTGGCAACAAGTTAAAACAATGGCGAATGAAGGCGCAAGCTTTGCTAATCATGGTAGTCAACATACCCATATGTTGACTAGAAGTAACAATGAGTCTGAAGAAGGCTGGTTACAACGCAATTTACAAGAAATAGAGATAGCTGAAACAATACTCAAACAAAACTTAGGTTACAGCTTGAAATATTTTGCTTATCCTTATGGTGAGTTTGACTCAAAACTAAAAGCACGACTGAGCTCCAAGGGCTATATTAGTTTTGCCCAACATAGTGGTGCCATTGCTTCCTTCAGCGACTTTTCGGCCTTACCACGTTACCCATCAGCTGGGATATACAGTAATATTAAGAGCTTGAAAGTAAAATTAAACAGCTTGGCGATGCCTGTTGATATCGTTTATCCAAACAATCCAAAGATCGAGTTACCGTCTTATAATGCAGACCTTTCATTTAATATCAAAACTGAAGACTTAACACCTCAACAAATAAACTGCTTTCAAAATGGTCAGGCTTTAAACAAGACCCTAGAAGGAAGTATAGTTACAGTAAACATACAACCAATCACTAAGCCTGGAAGGCATAGAGTGAATTGCACTGCACCCAGCATAAAAGAAAAGGGTAGATATTATTGGTTCTCACAACCTTTTTTTATGCCGACTATTGAAGGGAAGTGGTTAGATTAATTTTTAATGAAATGAACAGACTCCAAAGTAGGAAATTCCCCCCCTATAATTCAGTGTTAATATCAACAGTCACAGCTTATTGGGACATAATGGTCGGCATGTCAGCCAATATTTTTTGTCCTTCACTAATGGGCAGTTTGCCCACAACAAATTCAGGCTTAAAACGACCTACCACTTGGGCCTTGGGATTCACTACCACTATAGATGAACTGTGATCGACCAAATAGTTAGGGTTATCGGTGCTTTCGGACATGGAGTACATCATGCCCATAGCTCTTACTAGAGGAAATAGTTGAGAATGTTCTCCACTAACTGCAATGAAGTCAGAGTGGAAAAAATTAATATAATCGTTTAATCGTTCAGGGATATCGCGCTTAGGATCAACAGACAGTAACACCACTTGAATAGGAAAATCCGTAGGTATTTTTTGTAGTTCTGGATAAATACTTGTTAACTCTGACAAGGTAGTGGGGCAAATATCGGGGCAATATGTATAACCAACAAAAACCAGACTCCAATGCCCTGTCAAGTTATCTGGTGTGAAGCTTTGATTTTTATGATCTACTAACTGAAAATCAGGCAGTGCTCTAGCCTGAGGATAAGTACTTACATGTTGTGTTTCACTGGTGTTGCTTGGAGGAGCTATGTTGATTGCCACAGAAGCCCCAATAACCAGCGCAATAAATGCAATCAGGCCTGCTTGTAATCGACTCATGCCTAAAACCGCACATAATGATCAACTAGAAGCACTACAAACAGCACCATTAGATGAATAATTGAGTATTTAAAAGTTTTCATAGCTGTTTGTTCAGTTGCAGTAAATTTTAATTTCCATGCGTAGTATAAAAAACCAGCATTTAATAAAGTAGAACCGATCAGGTAGATAAGACCAGACATACCCACTAAATAAGGAAGCAAACACACCACACAAAGTAAAACCGTATATAATAAAATTGACGTTTTTGTAAATTCAATACCATGAGTCACAGGCAACATAGGCACTTGTGCTCTGGCATAATCTTTCTCGCGATGAATCGCTAATGCCCAAAAATGTGGTGGTGTCCAGATAAACACAATTAGTACCAATAACAATGCATGGGCGTGAATTTCTCCCGTCACTGCTGTCCAGCCAAGCAACGGAGGAATGGCACCCGCTAGACCACCAATAACAATGTTTTGTGGTGTCGCACGCTTTAAATACATGGTGTACACCACTGCATACCCTAATAAACCAGCAAAGGTCAACACAGCGGTTAAACGATTAACCCACAGCTCTAGGATCGCATATCCAACAATAGTTAATACTGCAGCAAAAATCAGTGCTTTTTCTGGGGTCACTTTACCTTTCGCTACCGGGCGATTAAAAGTGCGCGCCATTTTACCGTCTATCTTTCTGTCCACGACATGATTAACTACAGCTGCTGCAGACGACAAAAAACCAATACCTATTAATCCAGCAGTTAAAATTTGCCAACTGATCCAGCTATCACTGGATAAACACATACCGACCAATGCAGTTAACAACAGTAATAACACTACTTTTGGCTTGGTTAATTCATAATAATCTTGGCAAGTAGACCATAAATTAAAATGATTGTTTTGTTGTCCTACAGCTACGACCTTACTCACCTTATTCTCCTAAGTTTTACGATACAACGTGTAACTAATCGTAACTAACACCAACATCAAACACGCAGCTACTGCATTATGCATTACAGCAACAGCAATAGGTAAACTGTACACTACATTGCTAACACCTAAAGCTATTTGAACACTCATGACTAATACCATTAAGATGGATAATCTTTTAATTAAGGTTGAGTGGGCTCGAGTATACAACCGAATTCCTAACCAACATAAATACAAAAAGGTAACCAATGCACCTATTCTGTGGACTATATGCATAGTCATACGTTCAGCATAACCATGGGCACCGAACTCGTAATTCTCTGCTTCCGGTATACTAAAAGCACCAGAAAAATCTAAACGCTCGTACCAAGCACCTTCACATATAGGAAATTCTGTGCAGGCTAGCGCAGCATAATTAGCGGATGTCCAACCACCTAAAGCAATTTGCCCCGTCAAAATAATTATTCCTAAAATAGAATATTTTCCAAATTGGCGCATCCCATTATCACCGCCTGGAATACGGTAAGGCGTCAACCTTAAATACAATAAAAACAGACTAGATAAAACAGTGAAACCCCCTAATAAATGTCCCATCACCACCGCAGGTAACAAATTCAGAGTCACAGTCCACATCCCAAGAGCACCTTGGAAACAGACTAAAAACACTAGAAAAAGTGGCAATTTCACTGGCTTATTATAAGTTTTATTGAACAGGCTGTTAACAAAAATTACCAGTATCAAAAAACCTAAGGCACTGGCGAAATAACGGTGGATCATCTCGTTCCAAGCTTTATGTTCTTCAAATGGACGCTCAGGAAAAGCTTGCTGCGCAATTTCTATATTTTCTGTAGTTTTAGAAAAACTCAGATGACCATAACAACCCGGCCAGTCAGGGCAACCTAACCCTGCATCAGTGAGGCGAGCGTATGCACCGAGTACAATCACCACCAGGGCTAATAGAATGCTTATCAATACCAATTTCTTCATCATTTAAGTATCCTCTAGCCGATACGCGAAAGTTTAAGCACCTTGCGCATGTCCGACAAAATATCACGGCTATGCAATATCGCCTGCTCTTGATCGATTTGTAGTGGGTAATGTAAAATAACGTTACCCAAGGTATCAGCAATAAAAATGGCATCTGTATTCTGCTCTTTGAACAGTTGTTGCAGATTTTTTAAATTAGTATTCAACAAGCGAATGTTTTGTTTGTCTTTGAGTTGCGCAAGTTGCTCAATATTACTTTCTTCATGGGTAATAACTACCACTTCAGCACGATCACTTTCCTTACCTAACGCGCTGCGTACTTGAGTAATGCTATATAAAGCGTTTTCACATTCGACGCTGCAGACTGCTGGTAAAATATAGAATAGTTTCCACTTAGGCTCTTGCTTAGTAATCTGCAATACACTCATATCAACAATAGGTGAAAGTAGCTCCCCCTTGTTTGTCGCGGCTTGATTAAACCAACCATTATCTAAAGCAAGTTTAGCCAGTAATACTGGAAGTATAAAAACCGAAGCTAGTAGCAACATCATTAACTTATTTTTTTTAGTCGTACTCACTTTTAGTTCCTTTTTAACTTATTTCTTTGGGCGATAACAAATACTACTAACGCAGCAAATGCTAGCAAAAACCATTGTACGGCATAGGCCAAGTGTTTTTCTGGTGCCATTACCACAGGTTGCCAATCTCTTACGAAACTTGAAGTTTCCTGTGCGTCCAATAACACCACGAAAGGCAATACCTCTTGATTATAGTGCTGTTGAATAACCAAGAGGTCTGTCTGTTGCAACAACTTTGGCCAATTACCATCAACCAGGGCTGTTTCTTTGATCATGGTATTATTCAACGGTAATGAAATCACTCCAGAATACTGTAATTTTTCAGTATTAAATTCTATATTGGGTAACAATTTTCGGCTATTTGTCGCAGCTACCCAACCAAAATTGACAATCACTGTGCCTAGATATGTTTGCGTGGGGACTAATACTTGATACCCCACTCGCCCTTTATGGATTTTATTATCCAATAAAAAATAACGGGCTGCATTCGCTGTTCCTTCAAAATTTACCGGCATATCGAGCATTTCATTTATATCGCTATATAAAACCAGTTGTAAGTCGACTTGTGCCGTTTTGGCAGCAATCTCTATCGCTAATAAACGCGCTGTTTTTTGTTCAGCCCTTTGTAATTGCCAATTACCCAAAGCAAACATAATGACAACACACACAAAAGTTACTAAGGTAGCTACAAAAGGTAAACGTAATAAAAATTTCCACATAACAGCTCAAAAAATCTTTAGGAGTAAATCGATGTTAATCAAAATACTTGTTGGCGGGTTATTATTTTTTATGGTGTTCAATTTATTTAAAGCCATGATGATTATGCTCAAAGACGATCCCAATAGTCCCCCGATGAGCAAATTTATCGGTAGAAGAGTTTTAACATCAGCAATTATCGTTGGCCTAATACTGCTTGCCGTAGCAACTGGACTCATCACACCAAATTCGACACCACATTAACAATGTAAAGAGCCCCTGTAATACAGCGGCTCTTTACCCTAGCTAATGGCTTTGCTAAAAGATATAAACAACAGCAAACAGGATTACCCAAACTACATCAACAAAATGCCAATACCAACTGGCAGCCATGAAAGCAAAATGATTATCAGGTGTAAAATGCCCTTTTATAATTCTCAACAACATAATAAATAGAATTATTGCACCTAGCGAAACGTGAAAGCCATGAAATCCTGTCAACAAGAAGAAGGTATTACCATAAATACCAGACTGTAGAGTCAAGTTCATTTCTGTGTATGCATGGATGTATTCTTCGACCTGCATCACCATAAAGATAGCACCTAGTAACACAGTCAAACCGAGCATCAGCTTAAGCTTTCCACGATTATTTTGTTCTAGTGCAACGTGAGCATAGTGACAGGTCACCGAAGACGTAAGCAGTATGAATGTATTAATTAAAGGTAGACCAGTCCAAGGCATAGCTTCTGTCGTTAGACCACCAGGCGTTGTAACCAGCGGCCATATTGCCTCAAACGCAGGCCATAACACTTCGCCTGTCATATCATTATTTGATGCGCCACCTAACCAAGGCACTGAAATAAATCTGGCATAAAACAAAGCGCCAAAAAAAGCGCCAAAAAACATCACTTCAGAAAAAATAAACCAAGCCATACCCTGACGATATGAACGCCCCAACTGAGCACTATATAAACCACTCATAGATTCATGTATTTGATTTCTAAACCACCCAAACAGCATGACTATCAAAACTAAAAATCCCGCGCCTAAAATATAAGCGCCGTAACCTTCTTTTCCTCGTGTGCTTTCAACCACAAAATTGCCAGCCCCGACAGCCATTAAAAACAACCCAACAGCCCCCATAAAGGGCCATGGGCTTTCTGCGGGAACATAGTACTTTTCGTATTCTTTTTCTGACATTGTGTTCTCCTTTACCCTAATTCATTGCCACAACATCTGCCGAAGCAGTGACGTTATAAAGAGTATATTGCAAAGTAAAATAAGTAATATCTTGGGGGAGTTGAGGGTCGACATAAAATTGCATAGGCATCAACAGTTCCTCCCCTGCTTGTAATATTTGTTGTTCAAAACAAAAACATTCAGTCTTATTCATATATAACGCCGCTGGGCCAGGAGATATAGATGGCACCGCTTGACCCACAATTGCAGTATTGGTAGGATTTTTCACATAAAAATTGACTTGATTGAGTTGTCCTGGATGGACTTTAACTCGTCTGGTTTCAGACTTAAATTCCCATGGCATACCCGTATTTATACGCGTAATAAAATCTACAGTAATCAAACGACTCTCATCAATTTCGACTGCCTCGTAAACGGCCGCCGTATCTGATGGTTTGCCATTGATACCCAATGCATCACAAAGTACGTCATAAAGAGGCACCAGTGCAAAACCAAAACCAAACATACCAACGACAATGGCAGCTAATTTCAGTACCAATTTATTGTTTTTAGTTTGATTTGGGTTAGCACTCATAAATCTGGATTCCTATTAAGTTATTTCACAATCGGCGGTGTTTCAAAGGTGTGATATGGTGCTGGAGATGGAATTTCCCATTCTAAACCTTCAGCTCCTTCCCATACTTGTGCAGATACTGGGTCGCCTTGCTTCTTACAAGCCTTAATCAATAAGACTAAGAAAATCAGTTGCGATAAACCAAAGGCAAAACCACCAATACTGATCCACTTATTAAAGTCTGCAAACTGTAACGCATAGTCTGGAATACGACGAGGCATACCCGCTAAGCCGACAAAATGCATAGGGAAGAACAATACGTTGACCGATACTAATGAGCACCAGAAATGCCATTTTGCCAAACCGATATGAAACATTTTACCTGTCCACTTAGGTAGCCAGTAATACACAGCAGCCATAATTGAAAATATAGCACCCGTTACTAATACATAATGGAAATGCGCAACCACAAAGTAAGTATCATGATATTGGAAGTCTACTGGCACTATTGCCAACATTAAGCCTGACAATCCACCTATAGTGAATAACACGATAAAGGCTATTGCGAACAACATGGGGACTTCAAAAGTCATAGAGCCACGCCACATAGTCGCCACCCAGTTAAAGACTTTCACACCTGTAGGTACGGATATCAGCATGGTTGCAAACATGAAAAACAGCTCTGCTGCCACCGGCATTCCTGTCGTAAACATATGGTGTGCCCATACAATAAATGACAACAATGCAATAGAAGCTGTTGCATACACCATAGAGGCATATCCAAATAACGGCTTACGTGCAAAAGTAGGTATGATTTGTGAAATAATACCGAATGCAGGCAGTATCATAATATACACCTCGGGGTGCCCGAAGAACCAAAAGATATGCTGGAACATGACAGGATCACCACCACCAGCGGCATCAAAGAAACTGGTTCCGAAGAATTTGTCTGTCAATACCATCGTGACCGCACCAGCCAGTACAGGCATAACGGCAATTAACAAGAATGCAGTGATTAACCATGTCCAAACGAACAAAGGCATCTTCATCCAGGTCATTCCTGGCGCACGCATATTAAAAATAGTTACTATGACGTTAATCGCACCCATGATGGATGAAGCACCCATGATATGCACAGCAAACACAAACAACGCCGTACTATCGGCACTGTAGGTAGTGGACAGAGGTGCGTAGAAGGTCCAACCAAAAGCAGGACCGCCGCCTTCAAGAAATAAAGAAGATAAAAGAATTAAAAAAGCAAAGGGTAATATCCAAAAGCTCCAGTTATTCATTCTAGGTAAGGCCATATCTGGCGCGCCTATCATCATAGGTATTAACCAGTTAGCTAACCCTGTAAAGGCTGGCATGACTGCACCAAATACCATGATAAGACCATGCACGGTAGTCATTTGGTTGAAGAAATGAGGTTCTACTATTTGTAATCCGGGTTGAAATAATTCAGCTCGTATTACCATCGCCATCGCGCCACCAGTTAAAAACATGATGAAAGCGAACCATAAATATAGAGTACCGATATCTTTATGGTTAGTTGTATATAACCAGCGTTTTATACCGTATGGAATATGATGGTCGTGGTGATCATCTGCATGATTATCATGCTTAGTATTGTCAGTTAATGTTGTCATGGTCACCTTCTCCTATTGTCCGTTCATGGCTGAATTGATGTCTTTGGCTTGAACCAAATCACCAGTATCGTTACCCCAAGCATTACGCTCGTAAGTCACCACAGCAGCAATTTCAGACATAGTTAATTGTTTCGCATAAGATTGCATAGCACTGCCTGTGACACCGTTTATCAATATATCGATGTGTTTAGGCTCGTCTGCAACTGCGATTTGACTGCCTTTTAATGCGGGGAAAACGCCTGGCAAACCTTCGCCATTAGGCATATGACAAGCAGCGCAGTTAGCGTTATAAACATTTTCGCCCATTTCCATGGATTCAGCCATGGTCATATTCATAGATAACAGTCTTTGTTCTTCTGCTTTCGCTTGTTGCTGCACAGCTTCTTGTTCTAAAATCCACTTATCATATTCGGCAGGCTCTTTGGCAATCACTACAATCGGCATGAAGCCATGATCTTTACCACAAAGCTCAGCACATTGACCACGGTACACGCCGGGTTCATTAACGTTTGTCCATGCATCATTGATAAAGCCAGGATTAGCATCTTGTTTGAAACCAAAATCTGGTACCCACCAAGAGTGAATAACATCATCTGAGGTGATAAGAAAGCGGACTTTTTGACCAGTAGGAATAACAAGAGGACGATCAACTTCAAGTAAATAGTTCTTACCTTTAGGAAGTTTGCCAGAAATTTGATCAGCCTGAGTAGCTAGTTTTGAAAAATATTCAACGTCATTATCCATATACTTATAATGCCACTTCCACTGTGAACCAGTTACCAAAATGGACATATCAGGCTCACTTGCATCTTCCATATCAATCAACAGATTCATTGCTGGAACAGCCATAACAATCAATATAATGAAAGGAATAACAGTCCAAGCAATTTCAACTTTTACATTTTCATGAAAATTAGCAGGCTTTGCCCCCCGAGATTTCCTATGAAAATACATAGAAATAAACATGGCGATAAAGACACCAGCACCTATCATCACACAAATAGTAAACATCAACATATGCATATCATGCACACCAGCACTGATATCTGTTACACCCTTAGTCATATTTAGCTGGTATTGCTCTATTTGATCTTTCGATTCTGCAAATACCTGTGCTGTCATCAATGCAGATAGCATAGTTCCAGCCTTAAACAAAATTCTCTTCACTTGGCACCTCATATACGTTGAACGTACTTTTTATTTTCACTGAAACAAAAACTTCAAAACAGGAATGATAAAATCATAATTAAAGTTAAAACTTAGTGAATTTATAGTTTTTTTTGCTAATAAGTTGTTAATGGTCGCTCATTTGATAGCGATTAGTCTAGCTTTTTTGCTTTACATATAATCAATAGACTAATATTTAAGCATAAAGCTCTTCATAAACAAGGAATAACAAAAATATAAAGAGGGGGAGGAGACAATCTAAGGGGACAAAAACAGATAAAATGACAAAGTGCATTATCAATTAATAATGCACCACATAATGTTTACACCCAATCGGCGTTACGGATAACTCCCACTGCAATGCCTTCAATAGTAAACGGTTGAGTCGCCAAATCGACTTTAATTGAAGAAAACGCCTCGTTTTCAGCATGTAATAAAACTTGTCTCCCTTTTTTCTCAATTCGCTTAACTGTAACGTTTTCATCTACTCTAGCGACAACTACTTGACCATTATGTACGTCAGTAGTGCGATGAACAGCTAATAAATCGCCATCCAAAATACCGATATCTTTCATACTCATACCAATCACTCGGAGTAAGAAATCAGCACTAGGTTTAAACAAGCTAGGGTCTACTCGATAATGCCCTTCAATATGTTCTTGAGCCAAAATAGGTTCACCGGCAGCGACTTGACCAATCAATGGTAAGCCAAGCTCTTCGAGCTGGTCTTCAAGTGGTGTATTCAACTTAATACCACGAGACGTCCCAGGTAAAATTTCTATTACGCCTTTACGTGCTAACGCTTTTAAATGTTCTTCTGCTGCATTAGCAGATTTAAAACCTAGTTCTCGAGCAATTTCAGCGCGAGTAGGTGGCATGCCTGTATTCAACATCGTATTTTTAATAAGTCGGAGGACTTCTTCTTGTCGTGCAGTTAGTGGACGCATAAACAGCCTGTTTTTTTATACAGTTATTGTGATTATATACGGTTATAACTAAATCTCAAATTTGTTTTTGTTGACCTTTGAATAACAAAAATAAAACGGTTAAACAAACAGGCTTAGCAATTATCAAACTTAAACTGCTTGGAATCTCTGTGGTATCCTTCGCAAAATTTTAAATCTACGAGTAGAAATTATGTTGTGGCTGCATAAATTACTGTTAGCGATAGTAACAGTTCCGGTCAAGTGGTTAGTAAAAGTAAACAGCATTCCAAGTGATCTTGAGGCTGAATTGGGAATAAATAAAACTCGCCCCATTGTTTATTTACTGCGTAATCGTTCAGTCACAGATCAATTAGCTCTAAGAATGTCTACAGTGGCTTTAGGCTTACCTAAACCCACCCTCAATCTTACGATTGGCGATCATCACCACTCTTTTTGCTTATTTTTACAGAAGCCCAAATCAGTATTAAACCGCAAAATAAAAAGTACTTCGATACAAGAAGATGCAGCCAAACTATTCAGTTTGCACAGAGAAAATTCAGACCTAGATATTCAAATAGTACCTGTTTCTATACTTTGGGGTAGAGCACCCGGTAAAAACACCTCTGGTTGGTCAGATGTCATCGCCAACCAAGTTTCTCCTAGCTGGCTGCGTAAATTTTTTATTGTATTGTTTTTAGGTAGAGATAATTTTGTCTGTTATAGCAAAGCCGTATCGTCAAGGAAAATGCTTGAATTAAAGGGCAGTGATGAAGAGATTGCCCATAAACTTATCCGTGTTGCAGGCACACACTTTTATCGCCGTCATCAAACATTAACAGGCCCAAACATTCTTGAACGCCATCAATTATATAATAGTGTTCTGGGTGCAAAATCAGTGCGTAAAGCCATTATTGGAGAAGCACGCAGCAAACAATTAAGTCATCAACAAGCCAAACAGATCGCAAAAAAATATGTAGCTGAAATTGCAGCTGATTACCGGCCTGGCCTAATCAGATTAGCTGAGAAAATTTTAACCAAAATTTGGAATAAAATTTATAATGGTATCGAAGTCAGGCATGCTGATAAAGTCAGAGCCTTGGCGCAAAATGGCCACGAAATTATCTATGTACCTTGTCACCGTAGTCATATGGATTATTTATTACTCACCTATGTTATTTATCACGAAGGCTTAGTCACTCCACATATAGCTGCTGGGATAAATCTTAATTTTCGTCCTGTTGGCGGAATATTACGTAAGGCTGGCGCGTTTTATTTACGTCGCAGCTTTGCAGGCAACAAACTTTATACAGCGGTGTTTCGCGAATACTTAGAGTTATTATTTAACAAAGGTTATTCGGTGAAGTATTTCCCAGAAGGTGGGCGAAGTAGAACGGGGCGTTTATTACCCCCTAAAACCGGCATGTTGGCTATGACATTACAGGCACTAATCAAAGGTGTTAATCGTCCGGTGAGTATAGTACCGGTTTATATTGGTTACGAACATGTGATGGAAGTGTCCAGTTACCTTAAAGAACTAAACGGCACAGGTAAGAAAAAAGAATCATTTTTACAAATATTTTCAGCCATTAAAAAACTCAAAAATTACGGCTACGGTTTTCTTAATTTTGGCGAACCCATCAATTTAACTAATTACCTTGATCAGAAAATGCCAAATTGGCGTGATGAACACGAAAATAATAGTGGTAAGAAGCCAAAATGGCTGACTCCAGTTGTCAATGAACTTGCTACGGATGTTATGGACAGAATAAATCAAACAGCAGCCGTTAGCGGCATGTCAATTTGTGCCATCTGTTTGTTATCGGCGAAAAAGCACGCTATGGCTCAATCTGAATTAGAACAAGCCATTGACCACTTTTTAGAATTATTGCGTGATGCCCCTTACAGCAAACTTGCTACCCTACCGAAAATATCTGGTCAAAAATTATTAGAAAACACCCTAAAACTCAATAAATTTGACGTGTCCGAAGATAGCTTTGGTAAAATAATTACACTTAAAAGTCAAAATGCGATGGCTCTAACTTATTATCGCAACAATATTTTGCACTTATTTGCTCTACCTGGCCTTATAGCTGCCATTGTGTTTGCCAATAAAAGTTTATCAAAGCCACAAATATTGCTGTTGGTAGTTAAATTATACCCCTTACTCAAACGCGAGCTATTTATGTATATGAGTACAGAACAAGCGGCTTCTTATACTGAATCCCTACTTACCAAGATGTTGGCAATGGGCTTACTGGAGACTAATGGATCCGCCATTCAGACACCAGAAGCCGATAGTGAGGAGTTCTATTCAGCATGGTTGCTTAGCCGTAGCATTCAAGAAACCTTACATCGTTATGCAGTAGTGTTAACGTTATTGTCGAAGCAAGAAAGAGTGAGCCGCTCTGTATTGGAAAAGAAAAGTGCTCAATTTGCCGAAAGATTAGCCGCACTGCATGGAATCAACTCTCCAGAGTTTTTTGATAAGAAGGTACTGTCTGTATTTATTCAAGCGTTAAAAGAAAATGCCTTAATTGATGCAGATGATGATGGCCAATTACGCCATTCAGTTTCCAGTGAGGCTCTAAAAGTAGAGGTGATTAACCTTATTGCACCTGAGATAGCGCATCGTTTGCAACAGATATAAATCTTCGAACTATCACATTTTATTGCATACATGAAGACTAGTTTGTTACATCAGTAATGTTGACTAAGCAAACGGCATTCCTCAAAATGCTCTTAAATCGGTGTCAAACCAAATGCATCTCTAAGCCAGCTACCTGCCTTACCCAATCGTTCGCTGGAAGACCAAATTAGATCTACACCCACCTCCCATTCAGTATGAGGATATGAAGTTAACTGCAATTCGCATAACTGCTCTTGCAACTGCAAGTCCAAAACTAATTGTTTCGGTACGGTAGCCCATCCCATACCTGCACACAGAATGTTCATCAGTGTCAGATAACTGGCCATTCGCCATTGGTTGGTGCCGCTTAAATATTCACCCGTGGGCAATTTGTCTAGCAAGGGTAGATAAACCAGCTGCCTATGTTGATTTAACTGCTCGAAGTTAACTTGAGGTAATTTAGCTAAAGGGTGCTCTCGGTGTACTACATTAGCGAACGCTATATTGCCAAGTCTTTTAAAGTGTATATTTTTAGGATAATGAGCACCTGCACACATAATTCCTAATGAGGCATCTCCTTGTTCGATTGACTCCTGAATATATTGAGAAGACGAGTGCAATATATTTAAATCCACAGGAGGGAAATACTCTGCGAATCCGGCAAGATTATGGTTCAAAAGTTGAAAAGGAATAGTTTCGTCAATAGCAATATTCACATGGTTTTCAAGCTCTGCAGCCAGACTGTTGGCACGATTCTCCATCGACGAACACTGATGTAATATAGCTTCTGCATCCCTAAGTAAAGACTGCCCATGCCCAGTTAGAATAGGATAGCGCCCACTACGATCAAATAAACTCACTCCAAAATCAATCTCCAAATTTGCCACTGCAATACTAAGAGCAGATTGCGACTTACCCAGCTTACGGGCTGCAGCTGAAAATGACTTCTCACTCGCCACTGCACAAAAAGCAGTTAATTGTTCTAGGGATAAACGCATGAATGGCTAAGTACTATTAAAAATTTTAATAGTTCCCATTTTGCACACTAAAGCCAGCAGAGTAAATTAGTCTTATCATCTTGCTTGTAAATCGAAAGTTTATGCCTCCTAGTGATACACCTACAGACACAAAAAGCAGCGGCACTCACCCCGTTGATCAGCGTTTGCCATTTGCCCCAACAGCGTTGCTTGGTTTACAACATGTACTAGTGATGTACTCAGCCTGCATAATAGTGCCCTTAATCTTAGGTGCGGCTCTGCAACTACCTAAAGAAACCTTGTCTTTAATCATTAATGCCGATTTATTCGCTGCGGGGTTAGCCACTTTAGTACAGTGTTTTGGCAACCGTTATTTTGGCATTAAGTTACCCATTATGATGGGAGTGACCTTCACTTCTATCGCCCCTATGATTGCCATTGGCGTCAACCCAGAGCTAGGCTTGCCAGGGATTTATGGCGCTATTATTGTTTCAGGTATATTCGGCATACTCTTTGCGCCAATAATGGGGCGCTTAATGCGATTCTTCCCACCGGTGGTAACAGGTTCGGTATTGCTGGTTATTGGCATTAGCTTGATGAAAGTGGGCATTGAATGGTCTGCTGGAGGGAGCCCTACTCTTGCTGATGGTTCAGCTAACCCTGATTTTGGCAAACCTATTTATTTACTAGTTAGCCTGCTCCAGCTCAGCTTGATCCTACTTATCAACCGATTTGCTAAAGGATTTTTGAGTAATGTATCAGTGCTGATTGCCATGCTCGCTGGTTTTTTTGCGGCTTGGTTTCTGGGGGATATTTCACTTAAAGGAATAAATGACGAGCCTTGGGTTGCCATCATCAAACCTTTAAGTTTAGGTATGCCCACCTTTGATTTTTTAGCTATTTGTTCGATGTCTCTAGTGATGTTGGTAACTATGGTTGAGTCAACAGGCATGTTTTTAGCGTTAGGTAAATTAGTAGATAAAGAAGTGGACCAAAAACAACTAGTAAGAGGCTTACGCTCGGATGGACTAGGGACCTTATTAGGCGGTTTATTTAACGCTTTTCCTTATACATCTTTTTCACAGAACATAGGTTTAGTCACCATAAGTGGAGTCAAAAGCCGCTACGTGGCTGCCGCTGGCGCCTTTATTTTAATAGCCTTAGGCTGCCTCCCTAAAATGGCGTTTATCATTGCTTCAATACCCCAATATGCCTTGGGCGCTGCAGCCATGGTGATGTTTGGAACCGTTGCCTTAATGGGGGTGCGCATTTTAAGTGAGGTAGATTTCACCGAATCCCGTTCTAGTTTATTGGTGGTATCCGCAAGTTTAGGCATTGGTTTAATCCCTATGATAGCCCCAACCTACTTTCAATATTTACCACAATGGAGCCACATTTTTACTGACAGTGGCATCATATTAAGCGTATGCACAGCTATTTTGCTTAACGCCATTTTTAGCCCCTCTTATGAACAAACGAACAAAGGTTAATCCACCATGACAGCGACACTTTACCAAGCAGACTACATAGTCACCATGGACAGTAACAACACCATAATCAAACAAGGTGCGGTACTGATAGAGCAGGCTAAAATCAAACAGCTAGGTAAAGCGAGCGACCTACTCACCCAACATCCCAATGTAACGGTTAAAACCTATTCTAATCGCATATTAATGCCAGGGTTAATCAATACACATTGCCACTCTGGCATGTTGCGCGGCACGGCTGAAGGCTTGCCCGTATGGGACTGGTTGCAACAATATATTGATCCCATGCATAGGGTATTAACCCCAAAAGATGCCAGCTTGTCGTCATGGTTATGTTATGCCGAGGCCTTGCTATCAGGCACTACTTGCATAGTGGATATGTGGCGCTATATGGAAGGCAGTGCCGACGCGGCCAAACAACTAGGTATTAGAGCATGCTTAGTACCCTATGTAGCCGAACATCCGGAGCATGACTACTTTGAAACCTTAGACAGTAATGAAGCGTTAATTAATCAATGGCATCAACAAGCAGATGGGCGAATACAAGTATGGGTAGGCCTTGAGCATTTATTTTATGCCGTTCCACCAGCATTGAAACGTATCGCTGACCTATGCCAAGACTACCAAGTTGGCTTTCACACCCATAGCAATGAAAGTCAATTTGACGTAAAACAAACCCTTGAGCGTTATAAAATAAGACCTATTCAAGCCCTCGAAAAATTTGGCTTACTCAATGCTCCAAAAACACTATTAGCCCATTGTGTTTGGGCTGATGACAATGAAATAGCCATTATGGCACAGGGCAATGTTGGTGTTGCCCACAACCCTATCAGCAACATGAAACTTGCCTCTGGTGCCGCACCTGTGGTTGCCATGTTGAAGGCAGGCGTAGACGTGGGGCTAGGGACAGACGGCGAGAAAGAAAACAACAACCTAGACATGTTTGAAGAAATGAAAGTATCGTCATTACTCGCCAAATTTTCCAGTTTAGATGCCGCCGCTCTCGATGCTTGGGATATATGCCGAATGGCGACAATTGGTGGCGCAAAGGCGCTAGGGCTTGACCATGTTACCGGTTCACTTGAAGTGGGAAAGTCTGCAGACATGATTGCCATCAGGTGCAACACCCCTCGCATGACTCCACTTATCGATTCAGGCCCATTGATGAATATTCATTACAACTTAGTGCATGCGGTGCAGGGGCAAGATGTAGATATGACTATGGTCGCAGGAAAAGTATTGGTGGATAACGGCCAATTACTAGAACATGATATACAGCACTTCATTGAACAGATTAATCAAGCCGCACCAGCATTATTTACCCGCCGCCAAGCTTGGCTAGATAGCGCAGGCGGTGGTAAAAACGCACTCTATCAACCATAACAAAACAACAAAAATAATAGGAAACAAAATGGGGATGAACAAAGGGTTATTAACCATAGTGGCGTTTATGACCTACATGGTGATGTCGGGCCTTTTAACGCAAATAGGCGTATTGATTTCTCCTGTAGCGGATTACCTTGAGGTCAGCATTACCCATGCAGCATCTATGTTTTCATTGTTAACAGGCGGTACATTTGCGGGCACATTTGTTGCCATGTGGGTGTATGGGCGCTTTCCTATGCAGCGGATTTTTCAGGTGAATTATCTCACTTTTATCGGATTACTAATATTAATGGTGACAATAGATAGTCGCTTACAATGGGTGGTGTCATTCTACTTGTTTACACTGGGCATTTGTTGCGGTGTTGGCCTAGCCGGCGGTGCGGTATTAATTGCTAATTTATACAACGAACAAAAAAGAGCTTCTGCATTTTTGGCCACAGATTGCTCCTTTAGTTTAGCCGGTTTTGTGTTTCCATCTTTAGCTGTTGTGTTGCTTTCAGCAAATCAGCTATGGACGGTGAGCTATGCAGCTGTTGGGGTATTGGCAATACTCATACTATTAGCTTGCTTCATCTTAAAATTCCCAGATCAAAGCATCGCCAATAAACAAGAAACTCAGTCAAACAAATCAGCACCTAAAGCTAGCATATGGACCCCAAGAGTCTTTGTTGTTGCCTTGGCCTTATGTTGCTACTTAACCACACAAACCACATTTTTAACCTGGGCACCAAGCTATTTACAGCAAGCACTTGGCCTAGATGCCAACCAAGCAGCAAGCGCCGTTGGCAACTACTGGGGGCCATCTATATTTGGCTTGCTCATTGTTACTTTACTAGTCATAAAATTGCCTACCCGGCCTTTATTGCTTAGTGTAATAGTCGTCGCGATTGTATTGTCTATCTTGCTGTATATCACAGAAGATCCTGATTGGTTTTTAACTATTACTTTAGGCTTAGGGTTTATGACTTCCTGTATCTTTAAATTAGGTATATCCGTTGGCTCTCAGCAAATTAAAAATGCCCCCCCGATTTTAGTCACTTTTTTACTGTGCTCGGCAACGGTAGGTAGTACAGTTGCACCGGCTCTCTCAGCCCTAGTAGTAGCTAACTTTGGTGTGAGAAGTGCTATGTTGATGACAGTGATTGGGTTTGTACTTGTGGCAATCTTAATGTCCACATGTTTACTACTAGAACAAAAAACCCGTTCAACTCAGGCTGCATAAGGACAAACCTTATACAAAACAAATTGATTTTTGATATTGATCCAGGTACCGACGACGCCATGGTCATACTCTGCCTAAGCCATTGGTAAAATAGACCTACTAGGGATCACCACAGTGTTTGGCAACGCTAGCATTGAGAACGCCACCCGCAACGCCTTGTACCTAAAACATCGTTTTGCAATTGCCATAACTGTATGTGAAGTAGCAAGTACTCCTTAGTCGTTCCATCTGGAGGCCCGCCACTTTTTTTCATAGAAAAAATGGTTTAGGCGATATCGACTTATCAGATACCCTCCCCATAAACTTTGACCCACGCTCAGCCTACAATTTAAAATGGAAGCTGTACGTAACAACCCAAACGAAGTCACACTTATGGCAGAAAGGCGCTTATCTAATTTGGCTTTAGCGCTGCAAACAGCACCTGATATTATTACCCCATTTAGGATGTTAGCGCCTGTGCATTGATCACTATCATTTTCCAAAAACAGCCGTGGTTTCCGAGGCAAGTGAAACACCACATATAAACATCACTCAAATAGCTTAACTATGAGCTAACTCTGGCCTCTAAATACTATCCTTACTTTGGTTGTAATTCTGCCGATTACCACAGAGCAATAATAAATAGTCATTATTCCTCGCTAAAATCTGTACAAAATAATTTGATTGAGTATAGGTAAAATAAAACTTCATTTTTCATAAATAAGAATACACGATGCCCCATTTTTCAATATTAGCTTCTCTTTTATATCCTTGAGGAAGTGAAAGTTGGCAATTTATCGTCTATTAATCAAATGTTTCACATAGTTCAGAATTCAAAACAAGCGCTTCCCGCTGTTGAGTAAACTAGCTTTGAGTATTGCTTATGATGATGTACGGCTTTTATTAAACAGACTTATCTGAGGTGGCGCTCTACTTTGGCTCTTGGATATCAGCTGGCAGCATGTAAATGGTATTTGAACGATACAGCAACTAGTCATCCCAGCGTCTGTCATTCGCACTTTTTTACGGTTCGCAAAAACGAATCACATCGTAAAAGCACTCAGGGGGTCTTGACTGAGAAGTATGTGCCCACAAGGCCGTTGACAACTCAAAAAATCAGCGTCTGTGTGCACTTAGATTACCTTAGATTGATTAATTCAGGTCGCCTGATATTTTCTAGGCAAAACCTCAAGAATGCGCCTATGAAATCAATGCGAAAACATTCACCCGTGGAGGATTTTGGCTATTCGTACCATCTTCATTCCCCTCGCTATAGGTCAACATGACAACTAATAATTTGATGGCTCAAAGCTATCTTTTTTATAGAAACGCTCGGTGTTTTGTTACTAGGTATTAAATATCCTAATAGTTAGCGGCAATCTCAGACTCGACTAGGTCTTGAAGTTGTTGATAACCAAATTGTGTTAAGCGCTTACCATTAACAAAAAAACCTGGGGTTTTGTTAACGCTTAGGGCTTGAGCATCCTGCATATCCAGCTTAATTCGTCTTGCAGTTTCCGGACTCTGGAGATCCTCATTCAACTTTTGCATATCCAGACCCAAGCCAGCAAGTTGCTCCCAGAATTTTTGAGGTTTAGCCACATGTTGCTCTATCCATCGGTCTCTGCTCTGATAGGCCCTCCTAAGGGTTTCTGCAAAACGATCTTGCAGACGACTCGCTTCCAAGATACTGACAATCACATCTGAATTTTGATGCAGGGGTAAGTAGCGCAGCACCAAATTGACCTTGCCAGGATTATCATCCATCAATTTTTTTACAAATGGGTAAAACGCGCTGCAGGTTCCACATGCGGGATCAAAGAATTCAACAATCGTTACCTTGGCATCCAATGGCCCCATTATGGCTGAGTGCTCACGCTGCACATTATCAATATTATCCATAGAAGCGCTGTTTGTTTCTCCATCTTGCTGCTTGTTGTAAAGGGTCGTAGCTAGGACAAAAAGCCCGACAAAAAAAATGCCACTAACGGCAACGATGATATTTTTTTTCATTGAAAAGACCTTTTTCGGTAAATTAATAAGAGCCCAATAATAGTACTGTAAGCAAAAATGGACAGCATAGGGATGTTGATAAAACCCAAGATTTGCAGATTAATCTGTGCACAGGACAAATCCTCACCACAGGGCTGCAAAGCTTCAGGAATAAGACCGGAGTAAACTAAAACATGATATATAGCAAAGCCCAAACCAATAATGGCCAGCGGCAAGGTATAGCGGACTATGGAGGGATCGACCTTAATACCTTCCTTGTGGCCCTTGGGGAACAAGCCCACCAAGAATAACACCGCTAGAGGATAAATAAAAACGCGTTGCCACCAGCAAAGTAAACAGGGTTTTAAACCCATCACTTCACTCATAAATAAACTACCAAACAAAGCTGCCATAGCGATTAGCCAGCAAAAAAATATCAAAGTCCATGCCTGCTGATTTCTAATTTTTATTTTATCTTCTGACATTATTTTAATCTTTTTATTCATATCTTCATACTATACGTAAACCATGGGGAAGAAACTCAACAAACATTCTCATTCCTGTTAAATTTTTACCCTAGGTAAGAACTCAACAGAAATGTAACAGGCTCGTAGACAATTTAAAGAATAATCAGGGCGGATGTCTACGCAAAACGTGTAAAAATTTAAAACTCAACCCTGCAAAAAGCGCCTGATATTATTGGCAACCCTCACGCAGCTGATTTAGTTTTCACAGCTTATTTAGTTTTCACACACAATTGGCCTGTAACAATAATAGTTTAGATGGAATATATACACGATCCGTCGACAGTGGCTTATGTATTACCCCCGGATTATTAAAAGTGCGACCAGATCCTATACGGATAATGTGTGAAAGGCCTGCAATAAGCATAACTTTATATCAGACATTAAAAAAACCTTTCTGGTCGACGTTTGGCAAGATAAACACACAACAAATAGGTGTTGATGTAGATAGCCAAACTTTGTTGGACTTATATTTTAAAACGCTGGGTTCATGTGCTTACTTGAGGCAAAAAAATGCGATTTTATCTATGCTTTAATTACCACGCTTTATTGTTGATGCGTCTGTAAACAATATGCCACGGCTAACTTTCTTAGCTAATCCGCTCAACTAAGGTTTGATATTCATCATTGGTTTTGTCTTCTTCAGCACAAACACCCAATAAGTCCTCGATAAAATAATTCAGCGCCCGACGCTCAATTTGTTGGACTTGTGCCTGCTGTGCTTCATTTAGCATGTGATACATAGTGGCCGCGCCAAAATCACCAAAAATGATATTGGCATCCTTGTCAAATAAGGTATTGTGGGCATATAAATCACCATGGCTTACCTGATTATCATGTAGGTGGGCAAATACTGACTGTATTTGTTTAATTATCTTACTGATTTGTTGAATGGATAACGAGAAACCCACTTCAAACGTATCACGGGTACACGTATCAAAATCCGGTGGCAAACCAAGATTATGATAGTGTTCAGGTATCAGTTGCATCACTAAAGCTAAACAGCCTGGTTCATTTACCTGGGCTAAAGACTTCACCAGACTTGCATGACCTCCGACTTTTAAGCACGCCTGCAATTCATCCTCTGGGTAACCGTCGCTCGTTAATTCACCTTTAAACACTTTAACTGCAATGTCATCGGGGAAATCATCAGTTGGTGTATTCCAAACGGCTTTCGAAATGACTCCTGACGCCCCTTGCCCTAATATATTTTGCAAAGCAAAGCTTGAATAAGGCACCAGGGGAACCGATTGAATATCAATGTCAGTACGCGTAAACGGATTACCTGAAAATGCCAACCA
>Ga0209712_10001136_pt1 | contig 22910 bp, 39 predicted proteins | sample ArcOceMetagenome_FD_187443 | JGI IMG/M metagenome (GOLD analysis project Ga0209712, IMG submission 187443) | Marine eukaryotic phytoplankton communities from Arctic Ocean - Arctic Ocean - Greenland ARC118M Metagenome (SPAdes) (version 2) | ecosystem: Environmental > Aquatic > Marine > Oceanic...
AAAGTATTAGATGTATGCATAATATAATCCCAAGCATCATCATAAGAACCAAGAATTAATACTGCTGAAGGAACTCCTACTACTATTGCTCTAGCACCATTAGTAACCTCATCAAGTGCTGTCTGAGATTGAGCAATTAAACGCATACTCAAATCAGAGTTTGCAACTATACTCATCGCATCGTTATTAGAGGCTAAATCTATCATAGGTAATGAATTCGCAGTAACCACAGCCATAGCTGGAGAACTCTTAACTACGGCTTTCATTGCTCTTGTGTTTGTAGCTATCTCACCCATAGCAGCAGAATCTAATATCAATGCACTTATATTTACATAATTAGCAGGGTCTCTACCAATGATTGTTGTTAGTGTGTTTATGATATTAGCTTCGTAAAATGCTGATGCGCTATAGTGACCAAACGCAACATCATTGTCTATCACTTTGTGCAATGACGTTAAAACCTGCGAAGTGTTACCCATAGCTGTAGCATTCTTTGCTATCTCTTTAATAGGTTCAGCGTTTAACTCTGTGGTATTCTCAAATACTATTTCAATAGCTTTCTCACTTGCGTTGATAGCTGTCATAGTAACGGGGTTGCCCGCCATTCTTCTTGCCATGTGTCTAGTACTTAACATTGCTCCAAACTCGGCTTTCTTTGCCTCTGAACCTGCTAGGATAGTCTCTAGTGCAGCGCCTAATGTGGTTTGCCCTTCTACGCCTTGCAGTAGGTTGATTGCTCTTAATGCTCCCATAATTTTTTATTTTAATATGTGTTAAATCTTAGTTGCTCATCCTCCATCCATTCATAAAGAACGGCATCGTAAAACATTTTCTGCGCCTCCGTCCAATCGTGGGCGGGTGTTGTCATTATCCACTGACCTATTGGTGTAACTCCATCACTAGAATCTAATACCTCAAATGCTGTTTCATCATCATCTACAAAATCAAATGTAGCGTTAAACTGAAACTTTCCTAAATTAGGAATCATAATAACATCATCCGTTGAAGGATTAGTTACCGGAGTTCTTAATGTAGACCTAAGACTATAGGCTAATTGATTGAGATTAATTGCTCCATCAGCTCCTTTCAAAGTTAAAAGCCATGCAGTTTCTGAGCCTACAAAACCAGCAGCAAGTGCCAATGCATATGCGGAAGCACCATCGTCACCGTCTATTCCTTCTATATATCTATCTGTATGTATAGCTTCAGGCCCTGTTACGCTCCAATCAGTATGCTTGGATTCTTCAGCTTCATGTGTTCCTAAGTCGGTTATAGCTTGTGCGGCTAATACCGTTAATGCTGTGGCTGCATTTGCTGCTGCTATTAATGCATCTGATTCTACTGACATATTATTTGTTTAAAATGGTGTTTACAAGAGTACTTAAATGAGTTAAAAAAGACTTCTGAGTCTCAAATTGATTCTTAACTACTACTGCTGATACAGTCAAAGACTCACGCAAATTTGCAGCGGAGTCCGAAACTTCAGTTGTTAAAAGCGCTAATTCTTCTGCTACTGTTGGCATGTTATTGGTTTTTTAGTGCTGTGTTCATGTGAAAGTTAAAGTTTCTTATATCCATTCTTGACTGATGTATTAAATATGAAACAGCTACTAACTCAAATCCTTCTAATTTATCAGCTTTTGAAGTAAGATCAATTATCTCCTCAAGTCTTCCATCTGCAGTACCTTTATAAGTACGTACTGTACCAATAGTATCTTTACTATAATATAAAACATTAAGGCTAGCTAGTTTTCTATTGTGTATATTTTTTATACTTGATGGTGAACCTAGATTAGGCTTTTTTAGCGGCATTATTTTTTAATTTTAACTGCTGGATTAAAATATATATATATTTTTTGCTAATTTACAAAAAAACCACTTAATTATACTACCTTTAATTAAAAACTAAAATGAATTCACCAAAAAAAATAGGAGATTGGATACATATACATCATACTCCACAGGAAACGCTTAAATTACATAAGATAAAATTAGTACCTTTAGCTTTTGAAAAAAATAAACTTGCTACAAACGAAGAAGTAATCAAATATTTAAAAACAAACATAAATTAACCATGAGCAACAGTAAAATAGAACACTCGTCTTCAGAACTTATTATAGATAGATCTGTATTTAAGAAAACACCTGAAGAAAAAATACTAGTAAAGAAAATGAAAGCAATTATAAAGAAAGAAGGAAACTTCATGACTTAAAATACTTTAATGATAAGCATTGACTTATCCTTAACCATGTAAGATAACTTAAGCCAACAGTAATGATGCCGACTGTGTGTGTCCCGTGTGAATGGGAGAAAAGCCGGGGGAATCTTACAATAAAACTAAAAAATAAAATATGACTAACTTAGAACCAATACTACTACTTAAAATAATATGGTGTTTTTGTACCTTACTTACATTGTCAGTAGTTTACTTTCACCACTTTTTAATAAAAAAGTACCAAAAAAGACAACTAACAGCAGAATATAGGAATGAGCTTGCATTTGTAATTATATGTAGTTTACTACCTATAGTTAATATGTTGGTATGTACAATGTTTATACTCAACATTATTAAGTATGAATACCCAAAAAAATAAACCTTCACAGCATAATATATAAAAACAACCCAAATGATACACATTGGAGACATAGTAAAAGGTATTAAAGACCCTATAGTAGGTGATTTAAATGATTTCTGTACAATGGAAGTTATTGAGATACTAAATTATGATGAAATCTTAGTTACTGTACTGAGTCATGAATACAGAGAAGATCTTGTAGGGGTAGAATTTAACGTTCTTCCTTCAGAAGTATTAGATGTATTTACTGAAACATACATTAAAGCCCCGCCATTACCCGCAGTATCAACATCACGGCTTAAAAGCACTGATGTTAATACAGCAATATTAGTAGGCATACTGTAAACAAATTTATTTTATTAACGAGGAAAAATCCTCAAAACAAACAATTATTTAAAATGGCTAACAATTCCACAAAAGTACTAGCTCTAGCAATTAAACTTGCTAAAGCAACAGATTCTGAAAAATCAGTTGTAGAACTAACAAGACAAAACCGTGACAACCAGCATGACTGGAACACGTCTGCTATACAAGCAGCTAAAGAAGTAGAGGCTGCTCAAGATACAATAGCAGCGTTAGGAGTAGATCTAACTGCATCAGCTGCTCAATGTATGGCTGCTGATGATAGATTAGTTATTGCTCTTAACAGACAGACAAAAATTGCTGAATTAGCTTTAGCTAGATTCTAGTAGTAAATTAATTTTATTGTGTTAAGTTAAAGGGGCCGGTGTAAACTGGCCCCTTCTTAATGCGTTTTACTTTTAAATTTAAAGATGATATATTTTATAGGGGACAAGACATTATTACCTCCAAAAGGGTATCAGGAAGGTACACTAAAAGACTGCTTAAAATATTTAAAGTCTTTAGATGTTATAGGCGTAGATACAGAGACAACAGGAAATAAAACAGTAGGATGGAATCCCCATTCAGAAAAAATTATATGTATACAATTAGGAGATAAAGTAGATCAATGGGTAATTGACTGTGAGGTTGTTCCTGTTACTGCTTTTAAAAGTATACTTGAAAACAAGAATAAACTATTTCTGCTGCAGAACGCTAAATTTGATTTAGGGTTTTTATATAAATACGGTATTGAAATACATAATATATATGATACTTTTTTAGCTGAGTGTGTATTAACTACAGGTATTAAAGATAGGGCGTTAGGTCTGTCCGGATTAACGGAGAAGTATTGCGGTGTTACACTAGATAAATCAATAAGAACAGACATTCATTTAGAAGGATTGACTTCAAGAGTCATCATTTATGGAGCTAAAGATATTGCTTATCTACAAGAGATTAAAGAGAAACAAGATATAGCACTTACTAAGTACGGATTACATACAGTCTTAGGGCTAGAAAATGAAGTAGTTAAAGTATTTGCTAGGATGGAGTATACTGGAGTAGCTATAGATGTAGACAAATGGCTAGAAGTTGCAGATATAACGGAAGCTAATTTACGTACAAGTACAGATGTTCTTGATGAAATGGTAAAAAGTACACCGGCTCTTTCTAAATTTATACCTAAATACATTCAAACAGATCTTTTTGGTGAAATAAAAAGAACTCTTGATATTAACTGGTCTTCTAATGCTCAAAAATTAAAGATTGTTAAAGCGCTTAATATAGATATTTCTTCTGTAGCTGATAAAGAACTACAAAAGAATAAAGGTAAGCATGACATGGTAAAAGAATTAATCCATTACTCTAAGCAAGCTAAGTTGTCTACTTCTTTTGGAAGAAAGTACGTTAAATTCATTAATAAAGATAGTGGTAGAATACACCCTAGTTATTGGCAGATTTTAAATACTGGCCGTATATCATGTAAAGAACCTAACCTTAACCAGGTTCCTTCTAAAGGAGAACTAGCAAGAATAATTAGATCTTGTTTTATTCCTAGAAAAGGGTATAAGATTGTAGGAGGTGATTATAGTGGTATGGAACTTAGAATTATAGCGGAGTTTAGTAAAGATCCTTTATGGGTTAATGCTTTTAATGAAGGGAAGGACTTACATAGTGTGCTATGTGCGGCAACGTTTGATATAGACATTAAAGACGTAAAAACACCTACTCCCTTTAAACCTGACATTACTTACAGAGATGTTCAAAAGACAATTAATTTTGGTCTTGCTTACGGGATGTCAAAGTACAAGTTAGCTGATACCATGCAAATTGAAGTAGCTAAAGCAGATGAAATAATTAAAAAGTTTTTTCAAATTGTACCAGATGTAGATAAGTTTCTAACTACGTTAGGTAATTTAGGTACGTCTAGAGGATATATTAAATCTGCCCCTCCTTATTCCAGGATAAGATTTTTTGATGGGTGGGCTAGAGCGCATGCTAGACAAGGATCAGATTCCTTTAAAGTATTAGGAGAAATAGAAAGAGCAAGTAAAAATACTCCTATACAAGGAACAAATGCTGATATTATTAAACTTGCATTAGTAAACACCCAGAAAAAAATTAATGAGATGAATTATCCTGTTAATATTTTACTTTCTGTTTATGATGAGATACAGACAGAATGCGAGGAAAGTTTTGCTCCGGAGTGGGCTAAGATCTTAGATAAGATAATGGTAGAGGCAGCTAAGAAAGTTTTACCTAATATTCCTATAATAGTAGATTGTGAAGTGTCCTCATTTTGGACAAAATGACTAATTAAACACATAAAAATGAATACAAAAGACTTAAAAATAGGAGATAAAGTACTTTTTAATGAGGAAGCTCTTAAAGACAATGATTTACCTTTTGGTACGAATGGAAACATGCGTGCTGTAGCTAAATTAGTTAATGAAGAGGGAGGAATTGTAATTAAATCTATAGAAAATTGCATTGGATTTTCTTATGGTCCTACCGCTAGAGTTTGGTTTGAGCGTTTTAACAACGACCATCATAATGCTTTAGAAAATAACTCTTGGTCTAATCACATCATTTTAAGAGTAGCTACCTTAGATAAAGAGTATTTAACTAAACATTTAACATTATGATACATCCAAAAATAATACGTAAAGGTACTATACTAATAACTGTTGCTAATGATGTTATTAATAATGTAGGATTCCCAGAAAATATGAGAAATAGAGCGTTTAAAGTACGTGAAACTATTGATACTTCTAAAACAAATAGAATTGATGCTAAAATGATACCTACAACTTCGTTACAAGGCCCTACTGAAAAAATAAAAACAGAAGGGAGGAGTGGAAGTAACTGGACATTAGAGGTAAGTATGATTGATTGGGAATTTAGCGCTCTGCATAACAGTACCGTAATTGAAAGAATAAAGAATATAACTTTATAAAAACTGAGTATTAACAGATTTTAAACTTAAACATCAATGAGCAGTAAAAAAGAAAGAGTAGGGCAACATGAAATTGGAGCCATGATACTTCAAGTACTTAGAGAATATGGAGTACCTAGGTACAAACATGACCGTATAGCAACTCTTATTACAAGAGACTTTAAAGTTAACTGTATTGCAAGTGATGTAACTAGATATGAAAGTCTTCAGGTTACAGATGAATATGAATATGAATCACAAAAACAAGAATATAATGGATTTCAGGATAAATTTGGAGAAGTGTTTTAACGCTAGTTTAACACCTACTCAGTACCTATTTCTATATTGTTTATCTGTAAATCACCCTTTTCTTTGGGAAATACCTGATAACCAGTTAGAGATGTTAGAAAACGAAGGATGGATAAAGATTACCGTAGAAGGAGCTGTTATAAGGGATAAATTCCTTACTTTTGCAAGCCCCACCAATAAAAATACAGATAATGTAAGCGCCTGGATAGATGACTGGAGAATGTTATGGCCGGCTAAACTTAAAACTGGAGGAAGACCAGTTAAAGGAGATAAACAAGGATGCTTAAGAAAAATGAAAGTGTTTGTACAAGAGTATTCTTTTACAAAAGAGGAGATATTTGAAGCAACCCAGATTTATTTATTTGAGAAGAAGAGAGACAACTACAATTTTATTACATGTGCAGATTACTTCATCATAAAAAATGGAGCAAGTATTCTTGCCGCATCATGTGAAAGCGTAAGTGAAGATGGTAACTCTTTAACTGAATCAATAGAGGGGAGCAATAAACATTTTAGATCAATATAATGAGCATATTTGATAGAGCCTTTGGGCAGATAGAGAAAGGAAGAGAGGGAAATAACAAAGGAATACCAATACCGTTTGATAGATTAAGGTCATTTTTACCTAACATACAGCAGAAAACTTATTATTTAATAGGCGCTCAAACTAAAGTAGGTAAAACTAGCCTTGCAGATGATTTATTTCTATACGGTGCGTATGACTACGTTAAAAATAACCCTGAATGCGGTATTCAATTAGATATAGATTATTTTTCTTATGAGATAGATAGCCAGTCTAAAATAATAAAAGGTATAGGTAGAAAGCTATGGCATGACTACGGTATAATTGCACCAGCTAATGACATCTTATCAAGAGGTGAAAATTGGTGTTCAGATGAAGTATTTCACTTAGTTAGAGATTATAGAGATTATTTTAACGAGATGGAGGATTGGGTAACTGTACATGAGATGCCTGACAATCCAACTGGTATGAATAAATACCTATACAACAAGGCAAGAGAACACGGAGAAACTACATTAAAGAATATACAGACAGATCCAGATAAACCTGCTATTAATAGATTTGAGAGCTATAAGCCTCATAATGATAACAGGTACTGGATACAGATGATTGATCATATTGCTTTATTGAAGGAAGAAAGAGGGTTTAATACTAAGCAAAACATTGATAAAATGAGTGCTTATCTTGTACAGTTAAGGAATAATTTTAACGCTATACCTGTTGTAATTCAACAGTTAGCCTTTGACGGGCAAAGTGACGAGAGGTATAAGCAACAAAGACTAACTCCAACAATTAGAGATTTTGGAGATAGTAAGTACACTACCAGAGATGCTAATGTTATACTAGCTTTATTTTCTCCTGTTAGCCATGGTCTTGATAATTTTCAAGGATATGACGTAGGTAGATTAGGTAATACATACAGAAATTTAGAAATTTTAGCTAATAGAGACGGAGAACCTAACATTAATGTAGGCCTTAACTTTATAGGGCCAGTTGGTACTTTTAGAGAATTACCCTCTGCAGATAAAATAACTACAGGAATGTATGACTATGCATCATCTATGACTAACGGTAAAAGTACTTATGTAGATGGTGGCCATGAATGGATACCAAGATAAAAACAATTATGATAAAAAGAAGATGGCAAAAACAAGCAGTAATAACGCAAAAGGAGTCAAAGCGGATGAGGGGAAATTATTATACCAACTTATTCCAACAGAAACGACTAAAGGATTAGCTGAAGTACTAACTTTTGGAGCCCTTAAATACGCTCCGGATGGTTGGAAAACGGTACCAAACGCTAAAGACAGGTATATAGGAGCTTTAATGAGGCATCTTGAAGCATACAGGTCAGGAGAAAAAATTGACCCGGAATCTGGACTGCCTCATATATACCATTTAGTAGCTAGTGCTTCCTTTATAGGGTATTTAGATGATAATAAATTAACACCTTAACCAAAATGATGACAACCAATTTAATAAAAGAAGTGATTGTACCTCATGAAGGGTACTTAAAATGGAGAATATGTGAAATAGGTACTGGATGTTCTGTAGCTAATGCTGTTTTAAGTGTTGACGGAGGATCTGATATTATATATGATACTCATGCAACGTCTTCAAAAGAAGCTATCGTAGACGCAAGCTATACAAGAACTAGTGATGTAGTATCATCTTTAGTGTTTTGTGCTTCAGTATTAGAGAGAAAAGAAGCTAACTTATCTTGTAACGCTGTATTTATCTCTACTTTTATTATTGAAGAAGGTAAAGCGACTAATGGTTGGATTGGTATATCTTTTCCAGGGACTACTACTTACTATAATATTGTTTTAAAGAACGGAATTTCAAGAAAAGATTCCATTAGAAGAGTTGGTGATATTGGTGTTATACTAATGGCTAAAGCTTTAGGAGCTAATGTTATTGAAGACTTAGAGATAGTAGACACAAGAAATGGTGATCTTAACCCTATTAAGTAATGAATGTAGTATGTATAAATGATGCCAAGTTACCTCCGGGAGCTAATGTGATAAAAGATCAAGAGTATGAAGTTGCTAGAAAGTATATCAACTCTTACGACCAAGTAGTTTACATTATTGAAGGAGTAACTAATCAAGGTAAAACAAAATTTGGATTGCCTTGGGAAGGATATGCGGCAGTAAGATTTGCTACCGCAGAAACATTAAAAAAAGAAATCAATGAAGAAGAATTTGCATTAATTTAAAAACGCACGTATGAGTGAAGAAGGAGTTACATTACCGACAGAGAGGGTAATAAGTACATTAAGAGACCCCTTGTTTTTAACGCTATACTCTGCTCCAAAAATGGGTAAAACTACTCTTATATCTCAATTACCAAACTGTTTAATCCTTGACTTTGAAGGAGGAAGTAAATACGCAGACGGTATGAAGATAGAAGTAAAAGATTTTGCACATTTTAATAAGATAGGAGCAGCTATAGTAAAAGCAGGTAAACCGTATGATTTTATAGCAATTGATACTATAACAGCCTTAGAAGACTGGTGTTTATGGGATGCTACAGAGTTTTATATGGGTACGCCTCAAGGGAAAGCTTTTAATAGGGATAAAGGAGTAACGTTACCAAGAGCATCTTGGGAACCTGTTATTAATTTACCTAATGGAGCCGGTTATAAGTTTTTACGGGAATCTTTCCGTAGATGGATGGATAAAATTAGAAAGCTGTCAGACAGAATTATACTTGTTGGCCACATCAAAGATAAAATGATGGTAGATAAGAAAGGTAATGAAGTATCTGCAGTAGATTTAGATTTAACCGGAAAAATTAAACAAATAACCACACAGCATTATTCAGATTCTATTGCCTATTTATATAGAGATGAAAACAGTAACCCAATACTCAACTTTAAAACATCAGATGAAGTAGTTTGTGGCTCACGGTCTAAGCACCTTAGAGGACAAGAAATTCAAATGGCAGATTTTAATGAAGAGACAATGGAATTAGAAAACGTTAAATGGGATATAATATATCCTGATAAATTAGAAAAATCATGAGTCAAGAAAAAGTAAAGGTATCGTTGAAAGCAGTAATTTCAGCACTAAGTAACGGAGTTACAAGATGTATAGGAGATACATTATATGACGCTGAAAGAGGGTCTGTTCAAGAAATGTATGACCTTAATAAAACTCAAGTTAAAGAGTTATTTAAACATCCTCAACTTCAAGGTATAAGAGTACGTGTACCAGTAGTGCCTGCATTTGAAATAATAGAGGACCTTACAGAAGAAGAAGGTCAGACTATGAATGCTCCTGCATATGGAGAGCCTACAGCAACAGCAACAGCAGCAGCAGTAGTAGCGAGAGAAGGGGGATTAGCAGAAGCAAATGATCTTGCAGCTTTAGAGGCTGGAGGTAATGATACACTTCATGAAGAACAAGATCCAATAGAAGGTGAAACTGTACAAGAAGTATTTTAACTAATTAATAATAATTTAAATTTATATATATGAGCTACGGAGCTAGAATAGATTCTGAAGGAAAAGACTTCAGATCAGACGGACAAATGCCAGTACAAACTGGAGAAAAAGTTGTAGGGTGTACTATCAAAAGTATAGGTATTGCATCAGATAAAGAAGGGAACGCTATACCTGGAAGGGCGGTAGTAGAATTCTTACAGCCAGGAGGCGCTATTTTCAGACAAATGTATTTTGATAATGAGGCTGCTTGGGCAATTGATAAAACCAACCAGCAAATTCTTCATATTGCAACTAAAGTAGTACCTGCAGATGAGTATTTTGCAGTAACTGCTGGAGCAACTGGATTTGATGACTTCTTTAAAAAAGTAGGTGGTCTTTTAATACCTAAATCAGTAGGTAAAACGTTTACGTTAAAGATTGCACTTAGAGAAAAGGACGGAAGTTATTTCCCTACTTTCCCTAATTATCCTAATTTTATTGAGTTAGATGGTACAACGCCTTCAACACTTAAGACTGACCCTAAATATGATTACTATGTGGCTCCCTCAACTACTACAGCTGAAGAAGCATTAGATAGTAAAGGAAGTGATGCAGATGTATTTTAATGAGTTATGGAAGAAAGATTGTCAGTAAGGCCAATATACTTGAGCTAATAAATGACTATGACATCTTCCAGTATTACTGTAAGGGTTTCCAGACAGTAAATAGTAAGTTTTCAAGTGAGTTCCGTAAGGACAAAGACCCAAGTGCTGTAATTGGCAGGTGGGGAGAAAAACTATACTATAAAGATTTTGCTGAACCAGAAAGTTATGATTGTATTTCCTATATACAAAGGAAGTATAACGTAACTTTTGGTGCAGCATTAAATCTTATATCTAGGGATTTTAATTTAGAGTTGTCAGGGACAATACCTAATTCAAAATTACCTATTTCCAATCCCATACCAGGAGTATCCCATAACGTAGATATTACACAGTTTTCTGTGGCACCAACGGTGATAAAAATAAAAGCTCGTAAATGGCAGAAAAAGGACGGGGATTTTTGGAAAAAAAGGTTTGGAATAACGCTGGCTTCTTTACGGAAGTTTAAAATTGTTCCTATAACCAATTACTGGTACAGTGGTAAGAAAGGCCACAGTATGACTACTACTCAATATCACGCTTATGCGTTCTTTTGCGGTCATTTAGAAGACGGGAGAGAATCTTGGAAAATATATCAACCATACAGTACAACCATTAAATGGATGAGTAATGTTCCTGGGAAATATTTACAAGGTTTTGATAATTTACCGTCAACTGGAGAGTTACTCATAATAACTAAGTCATTAAAGGATGTAATTACACTATACCAATTAGGGTACAGTGCTACTGCTCCTCATGGCGAAACTTTCCCAATAGAGGAAGAGATGATGGATGAATTACGTTCTCGTTTTACTAAAGTAGTACTACTTTATGATAACGATAAGGCAGGTAAGAAAGCAGCAGCTTTATTATCTTCACTGCATTCAATAGAATGTATATTTATGCCTGAAGGAACCAAAGACGCAAGTGATTTTGTTGAGTGTTATGATTACCCTGCCTTAAATGAGGTACTGCAACAATTACTGAAAGATGGAGAAGAGAGAATGGAGAGTAGAGATACCTGAGTGGGCAAACACTTATCAAAAGTCTGCAAAAGCGGCACCTAAATATTGGGAGCACAAGAACAGAGATAAGTTACCCAAAAAACACGCGGAAAGACTGTGTGTTACCCCTTTGATTATAGGTAAAAAAGCGTACTGTTGTGATTCAGAAGGACAAAGATTCCTTAAGAACACAAAGACGGTTGGTAAACCTAATCTGTGGATATTAAATGGACAAGATCTATATAATGCTACAGTAAATTGGAGGCTACGTAAAACAATAGCACAATTCTATCATAAGTATTTTAGTAATTACATTAAAGCGCAACTGCAGCCAATAGAGCTAAAAGAAGGAGAAAAGTTTAGTATTTCATGTGATATATATGAAATCAAACGCTCCCCTATGCCAGATGCAAGCAATATGTGGTTATTAGAAAAGTTTTTTGAAGACGCGCTACAGGAACAAGGTATTATACCTGATGATAGTCCTGATTATGTGATAGAAAGTGGAAGGAAGAGGTACTATTGGGTTGAAAAACCAGAAGATAGGAAACTTGTTTTCGTTATTAAAACCATATTAGTATGACAAAGACTACTTTATACATTGTACTAGCATTTATAGCATTAATTATATGCTTTATGCCCATAGGTACAACACGTTTAATACTTAAGGAGATAATCAAAGAGAAAATAGATACACTTCATGTAGAACCTACAGAATGTAGTGTAACGGATTCTCTTTATAATTCTGTGATTGATCATATTAAAAGCTGTGAAGGGTTTAGATCAACGCCCTATAAAGATACAAACGGTGCTTTAACTATTGGTTATGGTCACTGTATTAAGGAAGGTGAGAAATACATTAAGGTTAATAAAGCTATTGCTGAAAAGCTTTTAGTTGAAGACTTAACAAGATGTGTCAACCACATAGAAAAGATTACTGATCTATGTGGTAGGCAATCTCTTGCAATGGGTATGTTAGCTTTTAACTGTGGTACAGGTAAAGTTAGCGGATACATTAATAGAGGATTATTGGATAATATTGAGGCTTTGCCTAGATATTGTCACTACACTAATTCAAAAGGCATAACAGTTAAGTCAACCGGGCTACTTAAACGTAGAACATTTGAACTTAAAGTTTATACAAATGAGATATAGCAAAAAGCTAACACAAAATCTTCTTAAAACTTGCGGAATAGTAACATTAGACTACACCCCAAGCCAAATACGCCATAAACTAGAAAGTCTCCAAGAAGAGGCAGAAAAGATGGTTTTTGGACACATAGGAGTAAAAAGAGTAGATGAAGATGTAATAATAACTTCTTCAGAAATAAATTATTTAGTAAGAATCCGTGAAATCAATAATGAATTCATGGAAGAACAAACCCATTATTTAAAAACACAATAAGATGATAAACGTAATAGTATTTTCAACAGTAAGTGACGTTAGACCAACAATCCAAATAGCTGGAGGGTCAACATGGAGCGAGCTACAAGTAAAAGTAAACGAAGCAGGTGTTTCAACAGAAAACATGAAAGCCATGATTCGTCATAACAAGACTACTCTTGAAAACGGAGGAGCAATTATACCAGATCAAGATTTCACCTTAATGGTGACACCTGGTAAAGTTAAGGCAGGAACAATCAACTAACCATTAATAGATTATGGAAGAATTACAAGAGATTATAGCTGCAAAAACAGCTGAATTAGAATTAAAATTAACTGTAGTACTTTCTGAAGCTAAAGATGAAATAATAGAAGGGTTACGGGAGCAGCAAGAAGTTGCTCCTGAAAACCCTTTTTAATTTTAATTTAAATAACAATAGTAAATGTCAGATGAAGATTTCGCAAGAGCAGAAGCTATGTTAATAGCAGAAGAAGAGGCCGCAAGAAGAGTAGAAAGTGGAGAAGAGATAGTATTACCAGTAGAGGCAGTAAAACTTGAGTCTTTCCCTGGTTCTAGAGGCGATATATATAAATTTATTCCTCACAATGTGGCTTTTACACTACATTATGCAGATAGCGTAAAGTTTTCTTTACTAGTAGGGGATAACGATGTAGACAAAGAGATAATAATGCTTAAACTATCTTCTTTTTACACTCCTTGTTACATTAAAGTAAAGGTTAACACTTCTAATCTGTGGGGTGGGGATATATTTGGAGGTTCCGTAGAAGAAGGAACTTTAACAAGCGCTTATGCTATATTTGATAGGCTTCAGCCTTCAGGTACTTTCGTAGCTGTAAGTGCAGAAGAGTTTCAGATAGCGATAGATAGACAGCTAGACGCAGAAGCTGCAGTAACTATAGCAGAGTTTGAAGAAAAGAAAAAACTAGAGCTAGAGGAGGCAGTAGAACCAGAATCTGTTAAAGAAAAAGCATACGCTAAATGGTCAGAATTACTAGAAGCTATATACCCAGGTAACTGGGAAATAAACTCTGATGATTTACTTATAATTAAATTTGATCAGTTTACCATCACTAACTCAATTAACCTTTCTCATATAGTACGTGATTTGTACGTAAAATGGGAATTAACTGAAGACTTAGCGCCTAAAGGCAATATATGTGGATTTAGAGGTCTTAGAACAATAGAGGAATTTGAAAGTGGTTACATACATTCTCATTTACGTACTGGAAAACATAGGAATTGGGAAGATAATGATTTTTGTCTTGGAGAAGGTAGATTTGGAGAGCTTATTTACGGGTTAAGTTCAGGACGAGAGCATGATTGGCAGGAAATTAATGAAGCGCTTATTATGCTTGATATATATGTTTCTTGGGAGTCATTAGAAGGAGGACCTTATATGAAAATAGGAAATGTAGTACGAAATGCTTCCAGTAGTCGTATTAACCGTCCTTCATTAAATTCTGAAAGTCTGGACAGGTTATATAACGCATGGATGCGTAGAAAACCAGAACTTGATTTTGCAACTATACAAGAAGGTAGCAGAGGATCTCTATTTGTTGTAGATCTAGAAGCTATAGGTAGGAATATAGTCTCTACTGTAGAACAAGCTTACGGAGAAACTTACACTGATGTTATTATGTTGGATGGAAGTATAGCTCCTCTATTTACAGTATTAGGAACAGGTGACGCAGTTACACCAAGATTAATTGAGCAGTATAATAGAGAATTAGCTGAAGCTGCTGAAGATTGTCCAGAAGAGTATTATTATAAAGGAGAAAGAATAATACCTAAAATATATTGTCCAGAAGTAGAGGAAGTAGAAGAGGTAAAAAAAGAACAGCTATCATTGACAGTTACATACTTCCTTAAAGCTTATTTTCAAGAACGTCTTGAAAGGGAATTAAACGAATACGCAATTAAAATACATAAACCATAATGAGTTTAGCAGCAGATACAAGATCGCACACTAGAGTTGTAAAGACACAAGAAGAAAAAGGTCTTTTAACTTTAAGTGATAATTTAATAAAACAAGTGCATTATATGCACACAGTAGTAGATAGAAATATAGAGTGGTCTGGTATACTTATATATGAAGTTAAAGAAGGGGACGTAAACAACCCTAAAGGGCTTAGTTTATTTGTGCATGAGTTTATTCCTATGGATGTAGGGACTTCTGGATATACAGAATATGAGTATAGCTCAGAGGATGATTACTCATTTGAGCGTATTGCAGATGCTTTAGAAAAAGGGTATAAACTAGGACAGATACATACTCATCATAGTATGGGTACGTTCTTTTCTGGTGTAGATATGTCAGAATTACATGATAATGTTTCAAAGCATAACTTTTACCTTTCATTAATTGTAGATTATAAAAATCACGAAGATTGGGTAGCTAAAGTAGCTATTGACGGTAAAGAAGTGACTTCAGGTACTGTTAATACATCAGGGTTTACAAAAAAAACAGGGATAGTAACTAAAACTATAAGTTGGAATGGCCGTACTGGTTCTCCAGCAGATGTTTCAGATGTTGATCATGAAGAATATAAAGACCATGTTTTAACAGAAGTTATAGATGAAGTAACTCCAATATTATTTGTAATTGATATGGATATTACACTTGAGCCTGCAGCCTCTGAGTGGGAAACTAGAGTAGAGACCCTTAATAATAAAAGGTCTAAAGGGCATCAGTTTACACATTCTTTAGTAGGAAACTCTAATTGGGGTAATTGGAATAGAAACCAACACCCTAGTAATAAAGTTCCTGCTATAGGCGCTCCTCGTGACTTAGGATCTGTTCCAAACTACTCATATGAACCAGGTATAGGGTACGTTAGAGAAAATCCTATAACAGACGCTAGAGGTAATCCTTTTAAAGATGATGATTATGATGAAGAGAAAGATGAATATGAGTTTGGCCAGCAAAACGTACTAGATTTTGATACAGATGATAAACCTTATAGAAAAAATTTAGTCTTTGACCCTGATACTAGTCTTCCGTTACTCATTATGCTTATTAATCTAAACCCTGCAGTAGATAAAACTCCTTTACTTACCGTGTTAGCTGGGCTTGAAAGGAATGAGGAACTACCAAAATGGAGTAGAGAAGTAGATTATTTAATAGAGTCTTGGGCAGAATCATATTTTAATGTAGGGGAGTTAGATGATGAGGATATGAATTGTATTGCGTTAAGTATGTTACATCTAATAAACTCAATTGATGCTACAGGAGTAGAAATAGCTGTTACAATTATTGAAAGTGTATTAGAACCTTACCTATTACCAGATTCATGGATAAACTATGAGGAAATAATGAGATTAACAGGAGTTGATCCAACTAAGTATTAAAAAAATAACAATGAATAAAGAAAACCACAATAGATTTAAAGCTGCTGATTGGTATAATAGTTTTCAGAATATTGTTGTTGGCGGTGCAGGAGGAATAGGGAGCTGGTTGGCTCCCTTTCTTACCCGTATTGGCCATACACTATATATTTATGATGATGATACAATTGATCAGACTAATATGGCGGGACAGTTTTATAACCAAAGCCAAATAGGAATAAGAAAAACAGACGCAGTAAAGTTAAACTGTAGAGCTCTTAACGGAGCAAATTTAATCAGTACCTTCGGTAGGTATGATAAAAACGGGTTAACATCTCCAATTATGATTACTTGTTTTGATAACATGGCCGGTAGAAAGCTTATGTTTGAGAAATGGGTAACTCAAAAAGATAGAGAGTTGTTTTTAGACGGTAGAATGCTTGCTGAGACAGGAATGATCTTTTGCGTTCTTCCAGGACAAGAAGATAACTACAGAGCTGAGTTATTTGAGGATTCTGAGGTAGCTGACGCTCCTTGTAGCCTTAAAGCAACTAGCCACTGTGGAGCATTAATAAGTGTTCTTTTAACTAACGCATTGAATTCTTACTTAGGTAATAAAGCGATGAAAGCAGATATTAGAATATTGCCTTTCCGTTATGATTTTGAATTACCGTTTTTCACGTTTAATGAAATAGAATTAACGCCTTTAGAACCAGAACCAGATGAACTCACAACAACCGCTTAAATTAGAAAATCCAGTAATGTCTTATTGGACAAACTTTGAAAAAGAGTATACTAAAGTGTCCAAGCCTAGCATTAATTATGTGGCAGAAGGAGATTTTGGAGAGTACATTCCAATGTATCAAATTAAACTACCTAACCTTAGCCCATTTCCATCTACCCACGCTACACCCATAAAAAATACTATTAATAGAAAACTATCAGAATTACATGTATCTACGCAAGATGAAGCTACTATGTTTTTTAATGTATACGGTAATATTTTAAATGGGTATATTAATGCTATAGAAACATATTCTAATGTAGATGTAGTTGAGCGTATGCACTCTGTTTTTAAGGGTTATAGTATTTCCGGGGAAGGTTATTTGACTATGTTTAAGGCTATGAATAAACTAAATTTTTCATGCTTCTCTCTTAGGTCTAATACCTACTATGTAGGATTTGGGTCTTGTTGGTTAGAAGACGGTACTTTACTGTGGACTACAGCAGTTAAAAAAGAGTACCTGAAGTATTTTAAACTATGTATGATGTTTGGTGAAGAGATTGACCCAAGAATATATACATTTATTGTACAGGAGGGGTTTGATACAGACACTACTGCAAATATACCATTAAAGAGAGCTTTTCGTAAATACCATAAAGGACGTTTAGAACATGGGAAGGTTTCAATTATAGAGATGGATTTACGTAGAATGTGTAACGGAAATGTACATAGACCAGAAGGACTAACTTCAATTAGTGCTTATGAAGACTGGAAAAAAAGCCTTACACTAGGGTACGTAGAGCAAAAAACAGAGAATTACAGGCTAGTTGGACAGAGTATAGAATTAGAAGCATAATACAAATAAAAATGAGTAGAGTAATATTAATAGACGGAGATTCCATATGTTACATGTGCTCTAAAGATTCTTTAGAAGAAAGCATTCAGAAAGTAGACGCTTTAATGAAAGCGACTATTAAAGCTACAAAAGCAACTGAGTACATAGTATTCCTTAGTCAAAGCCCTTATTATAGACATAAGATTAACCCGGAGTATAAAGGCCATAGAAAGCCTAGTCCTTTACGGTATCTTAAAACTTTAAAAAGCTATTTAATTGAGGAATATAAAGCTACAGCCCCTAAAGGGATTGAAGCTGATGATGCAGTTGCTTACTATAAATCATTCATACCAAACGCAGTAATTTGCGCTATTGATAAGGATGTTTTAAAGCAAGTAGAGGGGGAGCATTATAACTATTATAGACGTGAGTGGGTTAAAACCACCAAAGAAGAAGCGTATAAATGGTTATATATGCAAGCCCTTATGGGTGATTCCGGAGATAACATCAAAGGATTAAAAGGCGTAGGCCCTAAGAAAGCAGAAAAAATACTAGCTCCTTACTCACCAGAAAAATACAAATTTGCAGTACTTAGTGAGTATTGTAAGGTGTATGGTGATGTGTTAGGAGTAAAAGAGTTTTATGAGAACTTTTTTCAAGTATATTTGTTAAGAACTAAAGAAGAGATAGAGCAGTTTGTACCGGAAATACCTATTGTTGAACCAGTGAAGATTGAAAAAAGAGAAGAAGAATGGTAATTAGAACAATTAAACTGCTTGATGATACAGCCGTAACCTTACAAAGGTTAGACCCTAGAAGAATACGGCTATTTCCATTAAGCCCTGGAGAAGAGATTAAAGATGTTGATGGTACTATTAATAGTGTTGACTATGGTAACGGAGATTTTTCCATTACTATAGGTAGCGTTATTGAAGTAGGTAGGAAGAGTAAATACAAAGTAGATAGTATTCAAAAAGTAGAGGGTACCTCTCTGGATGGCTACTATCTTATAATAAATACTTTGACTAGATCATCACAGTTAATAATGCCTTTTTTAGGAAATACACGAAAAGCCTATGCGTGGGGGAAGAACTTCTCCAATTGCTTTATAGGCACAGAAAAAAAAGGTGATTACGCTTTAAGTATATATTTATTGTACCGGTGGGAACCAGACATAGATTTTGTAAAATTTGAAAAAGAGATGCTATCTCATGATTGGTATATTAGCCAAACAGACCCAGATTTACAGCATGTTATGTATGAGTTTAAAATCCCAGACGGCCATGAAGATATTTCTAGAATTATAAAAGGAGAGTACTCCTTAATATCACCAAAAGGTAAAACACAAATTCTAAAGTTTCACGGGGCTCCTGCAGATGGTAGGTTAGCAAAAGTATTTAGTAAAGATCTAACGTTAAGAGAAGAGTTAATAATTGAGCTTTCAGAAACAGAAAGAGTACAACTTCCTTATAACGCAGAATTGATGAGTACTTTTACCCCTGAGAAAGAGGTATATTTAGAAAAATACCGTATAACAATTAAGAAAAACAGTGATGACGCTGTTAATCAAGTTTGGTAACGGTAAAAACAATAAAGGGGGTGAAATGCCCCCATTACTCTAAATAAAAGGCATGAAGTATAAAAAAGACCCTAAAAGATGGTCTCAATTATCCCTTCTAAGTAACTGCTTTAATGATAAAACAAAAACTCATCTAGGTGTAAGGCATAAAGGAAGATACTATTGTATAACCCATAACGGGCATAATGAAAAGGTGATTATTGAAAAAAAACACCTAGACATGAAAGAAATATCTTCTAATATAGAATACTTAAAAAGAGTGTACAATAGTGTACCCAAAATACTCAATACTACTCAGATGAGCATCTCAAAAGAGATACTTAATTATTATATAGGAGTTCACGGAAGAGATAAAAAGAAATAAATGATATTACAAGTAAAAATAAAGAAAACGCATACGGAGGCTGTTATTCCAAAGTACGCTAAACCAGGTGACGCAGGTATGGATCTTACAGCAGTAAGCTTAGAGGTACTTGAAAATGGAAACCACGTATATGATACAGGGTTAGCTTTTGAGATACCAGTAGGGTATGTAGGATTAGTATTTCCAAGAAGCAGTGTAAGTAAAAAAGACTTACTACTAACTAATTCAGTCGGAGTAATTGATTCTGGATATAGAGGCAGCGTAAAAGCAGTATTTATACCTACAGACCAAGAAGAACTTAATAGGTATAGTCCTGGAGAAAGGATATGTCAAATGATAATAATGCCTTATCCTGCTATTTCCTTTAAAGAAGTACAAGAGTTATCCGTTACAGAAAGGAGTACTGGAGGATTTGGTAGTACAGGTAATTAAATATAATGGAATTATGGCGAGAAAGACAATATTTGAATGGGCTGAGTTATTTAAAGAAGACATAAGTAACGGGGCCAGTAAAAGTGATGTAGTGCAGATGCTCGAAGACTACAAAACAGAGCAATTAACTATACCCGTTGTCAGCAACTGTGCGGTTTGTAACGATGAAATAAATCACAAAGGTGTTTGTGAAATTTGCTATACTGAGTTAAGGTTAAGTGGCCTTGATTAGTATCAATGCTAAAGCATTGTGTATGGTTTGTTGCGTAAATTAAAATAAATATTAATAGATAAAAACAAAATTATGAGCAATAAATTATACACGTTGTTATGTACTGTGCTGACATTTTTAAACCTAAGATTTAATGTTACGCAGTATTGCTGGGGCAGGAAGTTATATAAAGGCACTTGGTACTGTATAGACCCTAGAGGATTAAGTATGTGTTCATTTTGGAGCGATAAAGAAATAACTTCTTGCCAATCACAGACTTTAGACATAGAACAATATTAAAGCATTGCACATAACGGTTAGTATAAGAAACGTGGCTTTTTTGCCATGTTATTTATACCGTGTTAGCATTAGTTTTTAATAATAAATAAAATAGATAAATATGATAGAACAAATAGCAAAAACAGCACACGCAATACATAGAGCGTACTGCTTGGAAATGGGAATACCTACACAACCAAAATGGGAAGATGTAGAGAACGGACATAAAGATGTGGTATATAATTCTATAAGACACATAATGCAAGGAAGTATTAAAAGTGTAGAAGAATCTCACAATAAATTTATAGAGTCTAAATATGCAAAAGGTTGGAGATTTGGAGAGGTTTATAGTATTGAGAATAAGTTAAACCCTAGAATGGTTGACTTTAGTAGATTGACACCAGAACAAAGAGTTAAGGAAAGATTATTCTTTGAATGTGTTAGTAGTTTTAATTAATGCTAATGACAAGGCTATGTTTCGTTGCCGTATTTGAAACAAGAAATTTTAATTTAAAACTAATATAGATATGAAAACTAAAAGTTCAAAATTACCACAAAACGAGGCTATGCAATATGAGCCGTTGTTAGCAACTGTTGATGATTTTAAAAAAGAGAATCAAATTGGTTGTGGTTATTGTGCTAAAGAAAAAGAATGTAAAATAAGAGACCCGAAAATAAATAAGGCGAAACAAGGATGTAAGGAATGGCAACACTGGCAAGATCCTAATGGTTGCTAACGGTTTGTGTATGGCATCGTTTTAATGTGCTATACACGTTGTTGTAAGTAGTACGGAAATATTAAATAAAATTAAATAAAATGACTGATAAAATACAAGAATTAAAAACCGCTTTACAAAACGAACTTAAAAAAGAATTAAGCAGTGAAACAGTAAAAGTAACACTTACTTTGAATAGTTATGGTTTTTATACACAGATAGAAGAAAGGACAGCCGAAAGCCTTAAAACTGACAATGTAAGTATGCGAAACATTAAAGGTGAATGGATAAAGTAGTATTACTTACAACGCCTGTGTAAGATTAGTGCGAGGTACGAGTATTAATTTTTACACTACGTTAGATTTTTAAAAACTAAATTTAAAGAGATGAAAAAATACACAGTAATTGATAATGAAACAAAAGATAAATTCCAATATTCAAGATTACAATGGAACTTAGCTTGGGTACTTGTGTTTTCTTTAGGAATTTTATTAGGGATTTTATTTTAAACCAAACCAAACAAAATGAATAGCTGGAAATTTATCTTATAGAAATTGATGCTATCAAACCAAGGTTACCTGTTCTAAATGAGAACAGCTTGACCTCACTTTGTAGTACTAACTATAGTGTACACAGAATAGTAACGGAGTGGAAAAGTTAGTTAACTGCCGAGAATAACCATACTTGGAGTTAAATACGGAGTGGCTAACTGTAACCGTTATTATTTATATGTAGTAATGAAATTTAAATGAGATGATTATATAGCTTGATAAGTTAATTCACATATATTACCCATTAAAGGGTGTTGTATTTCTAATTTTCCAGATCTTCTATTTCCTGTAAATTTATTACTATGGTGATAATAATCTGCTTTTCCTAGACTTGGTAAAGTTTTTTCTATAAAGCCTGCTGTTTCATTAGAAGTCATATATTCTACTTTTCTGTCTGTATGTATATGCCCTTTAAATAAAGTTCTATTTGTTGTGGCTCCCCATTGTTCTGGGTATTCAGAAGCAAATATTAAAGGGTTATTTTTACTACGTTTATCCCCATGCTCAAAGGCATTAAAGTTGTTTTTCCAAACGTGTACCTTTCTTTCTTCATATTTTACATCCCATGTAATTTTATCATTTTCAATTGATTTAGAAAGCGCATGTGCTAAATGAAATGAAGAAAGTCTATCGTGATTACCAGGTACGTATACTACTATTAAATTATTACAAAAAGCTTTAATGTAAGTTATTGCCCAATGCATTGCATCAAATGCTTGTATATAAGCTTCT
>Ga0209712_10001139_pt1 | contig 22792 bp, 20 predicted proteins | sample ArcOceMetagenome_FD_187443 | JGI IMG/M metagenome (GOLD analysis project Ga0209712, IMG submission 187443) | Marine eukaryotic phytoplankton communities from Arctic Ocean - Arctic Ocean - Greenland ARC118M Metagenome (SPAdes) (version 2) | ecosystem: Environmental > Aquatic > Marine > Oceanic...
GGCATTATGAATAAGAAAAAAGATTCTTCCCAGACGAATGAAATAATGAAGATACCTGAATCACCTCGTCATCAACGCCAAGTACCTCAATTGACTTTGGGCGACGACGATGGCGACGGAATTGTCGAATATTGGCAAACTTCAATCGCCGCAGAAAGAAGGAAGAACACCCAGCCTTCTCCCAGAGACCCGCAGGATACGCAGAAGAAGCCACCTAGAGGTCTGCGTATAAGCAGGAAATCCACACCTTCAACACCAACACGATTATCAGCATCTTCTAATTTCCGCGGAACTTCCCCACTGACGGCGAAATCTCCGAGAAGGGACGATGCTTCAGTCGTCTCATTTGCAGAAGATTCAATCAGAGGTGATCCTCATCTTAGCGAAAAATTAGAAGAGACGCTTGATACAGCATTCGAGATTATGAAGACTAAAAGCTTGAAAAAGGCTTTGGACTTTTTAATCGCTTGCAACATTCTCACTCCATCTCCGAGAGACATTGCATCTTTCCTCCGATTATACCAAGCTCGAATTGATACTTCTATGCTGGGTGATTACCTCGGAGATGGGGGCAAAGACGGTGACGAAGTCGAGCACTATAATCTCATTCGCTTTCACTACACTTGTGCCATTTCCTTTGTCGGTATGAATGTGGAACAAGGGTAAGTCAAGATAGCAGTGCCAATACAAAAACATTCCTGATCATGATCTCATTTTTCTCACAATATTTCATTCTTCACCTGCTAGTCTACGTCATTTCCTCACAAACTGTGGGTTCCGTCTACCTGGCGAGGCTCAAAAGATTGATAGAATCATGACAACCTTTTCTCAATGCTTTTGGGAGGATAACGCTGGAGACCACAGTCGATGCCCATTCCAAGACCAGGACACTGTTTTTCTCATTGCCTTTGCTATTATTATGTTGAATACTGATTTACACAAAACTTCAACTTACGCCGCACCTCCTGGACAACAATCCGCGACGAAGCAAAAACAAAGGAAGAAGATGACCAAACCAGAATTCACGACCAATCTTCGCGGTGTGAACAACTTTGAGGATATTTCTCGTGAATATCTTTCACAAATATATGATTCTATTGCGCAGAATCCTATTGCAATCTATCGGCCGCCTGAAAATTCTTCGTTTGTGGATGGTGCCCTTGCGAAGAAGACCATCAAGTTTTCATCCGGTGAATTTGGTCACATCATTGAAGGAAATATTGACTTAGCAGGAATGATCAAGCATGTCATCAAGAGTGTAAAACCATGCCAAGAATTGCTGCGTGGACTCGCTGCACACGAACACCCATACCTCACCATTAAGAATAGCCGGAAAAATAAAAAGAAGTCGAGGAAGCATCTGGTGCCAGAGGAGCTTGTGCGCTCAGCTTTCTGTTCTCTGTGGCATCACTTTCACGGAACCATCAATTCAGCTCTGGACGCAGCACACTTGGACCCGAAAGGCCTCGAAAACTGCCTTGATGTGCTCATGTATACTCTATGCACCACCATTTGTCTCGATCTGACCGTAGAGCGGAATGCATTTACCTCTCAATTAGTACGTGTCAAGTTTTTCCGCGAAAATAGAGGTCTAGAAGAAGACGACGACGACATCACTGCACCTCGACCTGTATCGAGAATCAGAGATCACCTGGATTACAAGAATGATCCGTGGTACATGAGGATAGAGAAGGCCTCTGAATCCTACCACGAAAATGCCAAGATTGCAGCTCTCGATGAAGTCGATGGAATGTTTAGGAAGTTGCACGCTTCATTGAAAGTAGATTCGACTCTAAAACAAGAGATGATCAAGGTTGCAAGAAGAATTCGAAATGGTCAAATACTTTTGAATGATCCTACGCGCTATTTCTTAAAGGAAGGAGAGCTGGCCAAGAGGTGCAATCGAACAGGACGGAACAATAAATACACCTTCTTCCTGTTTTCGGATGTGCTCATCTATGCCCATAAATCTGGTGACACGTACAAGATTCACGGCGAGCTTCCATTGCATCTCATGAAGATCATGGACTTGAACAGTGCTAAGCAGAAGAAATCTTTTCATCTGATTCATCCTCGTAAATCTTTCGTGATTTCTGCACAAAATATAGAGGCGAAAGCGACATGGCTAGCTACAATTAATGCAGCCATTGGGAGAGAAGTTAAGAGAAAAGCTAGAATTGAAGGAGCTAGACAGAACAATGCTGCCTTTGACCGTTAATTGTTAACATGTAAAATTGATATCCTTATTATTTTATTGAAAACAAGCTTCAGAGCGATGAAGGCTGCTATTATTCGCGTCCTTGAGCCACATGCGAACATCGAAACGATTTATGGTTTGGTTATCCTACATACTGTAGATAGGTCGCTTGTCTACACAAATAGCTAGCTAGAGTAGTTTTCACTGACTGTCTGGGATTACAGTACAGTAGTGTACCGGCTTAATTAAACTTTGTATTGGATGTTGTTGGGAGTTTCGAAGTTAGTTGGGGTTTGGCGACGGGCAGTAAGCACAAGATAATTCTACAATTATACTGTATGGATTGATTCGATTCATCAACACAAGCTTCCAAGTTGAAAGTACTTGTAGTGCGCGTCAAAAGTTTACAGGAATTTTGAATGTGCAGTTCAAAGTACAGTACTCTCAACTCTTAGAGCATATTTGAATATTTCTTCCACCCTACTGGTCAATACGAAAAAAGCAGGGTTAAAATAAAATGAAAGTTCACTCCTGTCAATTCTTTGTCAAATCGAAAGCAAACTTTAGAAACTCTATCACAAAATCCACTCAACGCATCCATCAAACTTGTCCGCAATAAAAAGAATGCACAAACGCCGCACAACTGTAACAGCTAGAATGAAAAGGCGCACTCCAACCTATTTGCAATACGACGAGGAAACCGTCACTGATGTCTCATTCAGTTCCGGGGTGGAATCTGTAACGGATAAAAACCCCGACGTACCGGAATTCATCATTCCAAAAAGTCAACCTCTCGTGCAAAGAAAAAAAAGCTTTCGTCATGTCGTCAATTTACGCAAGACGATCTCTACAATCATGGAGTCCCAAAGGCGCATCCTGAGAAATACTTCACAGGCTACATGTCTGGTTCCGCAATATTTGAGGAGGAAGAACTTGGAAATAAAGGGCACCGTGAGAAGAAGAAAGTTGGAGAATGTGTTGAAGGCCAGTGGAAGTTTCAGAACGAGAAAAGGATTTGTCGAGGTCTGTAATGAGGAGAGTTGTCTTGAACAATTTGACGTCTCTAGTGAGGAGAGCTGTCTCGAAGAATATGATGATGACTTGACACAGTAGATGCATACCCTTTACTTGACATTATGAATTACAGTATCTGTATATTACTTGAAGTTCAGCTCTGTATTCCCTTGAAGCTGAAATTTACAAGCCCAACGTTGAAGGTGTACCCATATTGAATATGTCAAATAATCATATAACACATTTACAATAGTTTTACAATAGCCAATGATACGCGGCCTTATCATCTTGCGTCTTTGCCTTAAACTTTTCTCTTTTTATCAATAGCCACGTGTACTGGACCACTGCGTTTGCCATCATCATTCTCTTCTTCGGTACGATGAGCCAAACCCATTCCCACTTCCATCAGCATCGTGGCTAGATGGCAAACATCCTGCTTTTCAGATTCGAGCAGCGGTGAGGATCCCTGTGACTTTTGCTCGATACTCGCCATCATGTACACTGGCATTAGAAATTTGAGATTAGATAATGCATCGGTATCAAGTGAGTACGGGATGCATTGAACATTGAATCAATCCAGATGCGGTATTCTAATAAACACCAGCCACCACTTACCAATTTCTTGCAACTGTTCTTTTGCTTGTTCATAAAAACTTTGCGCAAGACGTCCAACTTCCTCCCCCTTGACTACAACATTCTGCGTTTCTCCATGTATCTGATCCTCTCCCCTGGGACACAAAAGCAGCTCTTCTGCCGCCAACACATACACTTCAGCGAGTAATCTATGAATCCTCAGAGAGGAAACGTCAACGTCAACGCCCGCGTCCTTATTCATATTGTATTCCTTTGCTGCTTCTTCTCGATAGGGAATGGCATTGAGTAATACTTCAATGGCTTCTGCGTGTTTCTGCTGATAGCTGTGTAAGTCCCCAATCCCAATGAGTACCCGAGGAATATGATCCTTGGCCCACTGCGAATAGTTGGCGGAGCCGGTACGCCGTGTAGTATTATTATCACTATGTTTGGACTTATTGTCCATGCCGTCATCAGCATGAGCATATAAAATAGCACAAGATTTAGCCATATACTCCAGGGCTTCTTCAACCGCATCGGCATCGACAATACTACCATTGATTGTGCTTGAATCGAGGAACAAGGAATGGCCGAGTTCGTAATATACGGCAGCCGTTTCGATGCTCGAATCTCCAAACTCTTCTAGAGCTCTACCCAAAAGATTCTTGAGCATGTTTGCGGCTCCAAGGTGTTGGCCTGTTTGTTTCATTTTGCGGGATGCTCGATAGCGTGCATCTTTTGTAACGTTTGGGGTTGGATGCGACTGCTCGGCTGTTGCTTCTAGTGATTGTGATGTTGAAGGTGGTGGCGGGTTCGAGGAAGCTGTTGATTTTTCTGACATTTTGAAATCCTTACGTGAAAGGCAATAGGCAATGTGAACTGTGAATCAGCATCCCGGGCTGCTCACGTTACTGTAGTGTTAGTGGATGAAATGAAACAAAAGAATACAACAAAAATTAAATAAGATGGGCGGGCTTGGGCGAACTATTTTAGCATGATATACTCCTCTATTTTAGCGCCAGAATGCAACAATGACCTGAAAAACCCGGACAAATATGGCTAAATTAGTAAGTATTCTCGCCACTCATTCATCTCTCCCTCATTCATCCGCAATCTGCAATCCAAAGTCAATCTGAAATCATGCAGCAACTCCCCACACAAACGCATCAGAAATTAATGAAATACCGGTATATTGTAAATGCAGCAGCCAACAGTCTATTGCAAAAATCAGGGACGCATATACAAATGTGGATCAGTAGCACCCAACTCTGATAAATCTCACACAAAACTATTAATCAAGTATCTCTGCACGACCAAAAATCGAAATTTCAAAGAAGCGGCATGGGCCAGAAGAATTCTTCGAGGTCAAATTTCTGTGGATGGAACTTTTGTTAAAGATCCTGAGTACTCGCTATCACCTGAATGTAGGATTTCGTATCATCGATCGCCATGGATAGAGCCTGTGATCGATTTCATACTCCCAAGTACACGTGCCACGGGTACACAAACAGAAAATTATTCGTCGTCAACAGACTCTTGTTTTGACGAGGATGATCCACATACACTGCGTGTGATATATCAAGATGAACAGTTGATGGCAGTTCATAAACCCAGTGGCCTGCCCACAATGCCTTCTCAAACATATTTTGAGTACTCGGTCCTGAATGTATTGAGAAAAAGTGACAGTTCTAGCTCCAATTCTACTTTCTTGGCACCGCCCCAGCCAGTACATCGACTAGGAGTGGGAACTTCTGGCGTATTACTCATTGCCACTTCTCTCGAAGCGCGAACTCGATTAAGTGCAGATATTCGCGATAAGCACGTGAAAAAGATATACAGGGCTCTAGTGCGGGGTGCTGATATACCCGACACTATGAAGATTGATTGTCCGATTGGTCCAGTGCCATTTCCCATTGGCGGAGGTACGATTCACGCGGCATGTCCGATTGACCATAGTGTCGATGAAAACAAACGCGAAGAAATGAATACTGAAGCGGATTCATTATCAAAGAATGTAAAAGGGGCGAAAAGTGCTTTATCATTTGTTCGCGTGGTGCGAAGAAATGTAGAGGCCAATACGGCAGTTGTAGAAGTGGAAATACCAACTGGGAGGCCACATCAAATACGAATCCACATGGCCTACGTCGGTCATCCCCTCGTAGGCGATCCCCTCTACCTTCCCGGGGGAATACCAGATTGTCAAACAAGATTATTTCCAATTCGAAAGAAAGAGGATGAAGATATGGACACAGACGACGAAGGAGAAGAAGAATATATCGAAGGTATAGATGGTAATGTTAGTGGTGGTGTGATGCGGGTACCACTGCCGAGAGATTGTGGATATAGTCTTCATGCCTACCAGATCACAGTGGAACATCCTACAAAGATAGGCGAACGAATGACATTTACAGCCCAACCTCCAAAGCATTTGATGGGATAAGAATAGTCAAAGACATAGCGTATATGAAACCTCATTCGGCGCGGGCACAGCAGTACTACACGTACTACAATTAAAATATATTTCAGGCTTTCTCATCATTTGTAGAATTCAGGAATAGTATTCAACAATCTTAAATTCACCCTCCTCACCAAGCAAGAAACACGAGTGCCAACATACTCGTAGAGCACACGATACCTCATTCTGCACGCTCCTCTTGATTTACCAGTTTTGTGCATAGTATTGTATCAAAGTTGAAATGCAACTGCATTCAGTGCTGCGAGAGCATCACTAATATAATAATAAATTGTAGGCTTTCACACCACATGCATTCGTCATTTGTGATCCCTGGTCGTACTACAGTATATCATACACATACTGCACTCGCCGAAACAATTTATTATTTGTTATCTTCATTCACTAGAAATTTATCTTGGCCCACCTCAGAATCATTTCATACGTCATAAATGTTATACAACAATTCGGCAAAACCCTCACCAAAGAAACATGAATGCCCGTATAGAGCGCACCATATCCCTCATTCCGAACAATCCTCTTGAATGTATTTACTACCCCCTTCCGTTCCTCATCATTTCCTCTATAATCCATCAGTCTCGACCTCACAACTTCATGCGGGTAGGTCATCGAAGTCGCAATCATTTTCGACGTTGCCGAAGCGAGGAGGAGATCGAGCGCCGACTCCTCATTCTCCTCTGACCGATGTCTCGCCTCGGCCTTGAGATGTTCATAAACTGGAAATTGTATCCCCACATGGGTCAATCCCAACAAGCTAGCCGTAAACCCCTTCCAAAATGTTTTGATCCCCCCTTCGGCATAAAGCCCTTTGACCGTTTGGACGACACCGTGCTGTCTCCTTTCTTCGACGGGAACATCGATGTAGTGCAGAACTTCTGTCTGCATTCTCGTTCGGACGACAAACATGGGATTGCAAAAGAAGTCTGCTACACCTCCCGCCAGTATGGCAGAAGTCATGTGCACCATTGGTCCCGAGACTGATGTGTTAGTACCTTCATAAGCATTTTGTCGAGCGTGAAGATCCTGTTTCGTAATTTCGTACAATGGAAAGTAGAGACCCCAGAAAGTAGGCACTGTGAGGAGCGTAGGCCCGAGTCCACGAAAACACCCCCTGATTCCATCCTTGTGCACGATATCTTTTAGTGATTTGACAATGCTCAGATCTCCCTTCGTGCTTTTATTCAGATCCCCCATGACTTGCATTCGAGTTCGGACGAGATCGAGAGGGGCACAGGCGATGGAGGAGAGGGCACCGGATCCCACACCGGCAAAGAGCGAGGCCATACTGTTTTGTTGCGATTCGGTGAATGTGAAGGATTCGGTGGTTCCGTCATTTTCGATGAGTTCTTCTTGTTGGATTGGAATTTTCATCGGTGATAATCCCAACACTCTTTGGTTTCCTTTCACTACCGTTGTCATTGATATAGGTCGCGTGCCTGTAGTAATCGTATCATCACTACACACAGTGGCATCGTCATAAACGTAGCGTTGTCGTTTTTGTTTTGTATTTATAAAGTCTTTCGTCATCTTTAGATCTTGTGTTGTGCACTACACGTACTGACTGTCCGTACCCTCGTAATTCTATTGAAAATTTATATCTTGGAACTTGAAAGTGCTGACTGACTGATGCTGAATGAATCTGACACTCGTAGTACTGTAGGCATTGGCACATAAAAATGAGATGGGGTGTTCTAGTGTTCTTCCACTTGAAACTTGAAGTTTGTATTTGCATTCATCTTTCTCATTGTTTTCTGTCCCATGCATGCCATGTGAGAAAACGTGGACAGGATGAGAGTAGAGGAAGGAAACATCCCTCTCCCCTCCCCTTCTTTGTTGAAAAGATCCAAGATCCAATGAAACCAAACAAACTGAAAGAAGATTCATGAAGATACGACCAAGCGATACGACGGTGCGATGTGCGATGGCTCTATGCTCATGACATGTTACATGTTCCAAGGAATCATTGTATTGTACCATATGTACTGGTAGCTTCATCAAAGAATATCATAATGACTTTCCCTCCGTTTGCAGGAGAAAATTTCCTGGTTCACCACCCTCCCAGCTACGAGGAAGAATGGGCTGGCATTCTCCGCACGATGGTAGTTACAGCTATCCTACTCTTGGGCGTGCTTCCATCCTTGGTCAAGTCCAAATACAATCGTCCAAGTTCGCCTCCTTCTGCAGTGACTGAAGATTCTCGCACTACGACCGTTTCGAGATTGACAGAAGGGAACGGCAAGGTTAGGGTAGTCACTAGAACCATCATTAAGGGTCAAGATCGGGGTAAGACTGTTACCACCACCACCAACGGTATTACTAAGAGTAATACAAGTACCTCGAAAGCGCAAGGACTAGATACACGTAGTATTCAAAAGAAAACAAATCAGAAGAAAACAAAATCAAAACGTGTGGATTCCACAAGTACAAGTGCACGTACCAGTGATAAATCAGAAGAAAATGCCAACGGCAACGAAAAAGAAAAAGAAAACAAATCCACCAAAGACCTTCCTGGATATGTCTTATCACTGATCAATGTCCTCTTCATCCTCGCACTCTTCTTATTGGTAGCACACTCGCCCAACAATACAACCACAGCACGCCAGGTATACGTAGCCCCGCTGCTTAGACCAGAAGAATGCCAAACAATTATCCAAATGGCAGAAAATGCCGCCCTTCGCAATGCCCAAAAGACAAAGGATGACCTTGCCCTACACACCATATCCTCCCTGGGGACAGAAGATCAGGAGACAGAAGGTGCAGAAGAGAGAGAGGCGAAGATCAAAAAATATGAAAAAATATTAGAGTGGCCTGCGGGTTGGAAGAAGGATCGTCACCATTCGTACCCCACCACGGATTTGAATGTTGTTGTTGATTTTGACAGCGAGGATAAAGCAGCCATCAAGAGGATACTCGATGCGAGACTGAGTCCACTGCTGGAGAGGGTCTACGGGGTTTCGAGAGATGGCGTTCGGGCCAATGATATGTTTGTCGTGCGGTATGACGGCGAGGGCCAACAATCTCTCTCGCGTCACACGGATAGCAGCCACATTTCTTTTAACGTGTTGCTGAACGACGAGTTTGAGGGGGGTGGGACGAGGTTTCACAATCGGGTGGAAGAGACTTATCAAGACGCCAAGCCGAGACCAGGGCAGGTGATCCTGAACAATGCTATGGTGACGCATGAAGGATTGCCAACGACCAAGGGGACGAGGTATATTTTTGTGGGTTTCATGAATATTGATCAAATTGATCCATGGACTCGTGCGAGGAAGAATTCCAGTTTGTTCTCGACCTTTCTGTCGTTTCCTTGGCTCACAGTCACTCTGAAAGAAGCTCTCATGGTGAGAAAGAGTAGCATTGAAGATGGTACGAATCGTAATTCGCACCCTGTCCTATCAAAGAATTATTACGTCAATGGGATCTTGACACAGTTAGTACAGCGTTTTGCAAGGTGGGGGGACGTCTTCGCCCCGCATGGGATAGTGACCTTGGTGAACGACGAGCATGCGGATGACTACTTGGATGCTCTTGATGGCTTTCAAGAGGCGAATAAAGAGCGTTTGCTGAAATCTAGGTGGTATACAGGTCAGCAGATTTACGTCCATATTGATGGGAGCTTTCGATCGAACTGGGCTGAAAGGACAAGGAACGAGGACAAATTCAAGGAGGATTTGTAGCGTAGGCCATTATATATATGTTCAATGTACCAATCTTTAGTAATTTTTATTTCTTCATACAATTTCACACTATTATCTGCTGCAGTAGACTGACTCTCACTCATCACACCCATCTTCACCGATGCTCAAGACTGGGCATAATGCCCAAGCACTTCTCGTGAACCGACTCTGACTGTTCAAAATGCAATTCTGTTTATTTTAGACTTGTGAAGTCCGAAATCAGACTTCAGCTGCCCGCGCCAAAAACCTAAAATGTCTGATGCCACGTTTTCTTCCGTGTGACGAGACCTTCAACCTTCTTCTTCGACACAAACAAAAGTGCAAGCAAGCAACGAACAACGAACACTCCAGATGTGTACAGTATACCTACTTTTGCTTTCATTCCCACTCTCAAGACTCTACACGTATGGTATCTACACGTAATAGAATTCTTTCTCCGGCCTTTCTTTGCCTAGTTGCCATTGCGCCGAGAAATTACGTACCGGCACATGCTTTCTCCGTGAGATGTCAGTTGAAGATCAGACCGATGGGTCTGAATCACTATACTGCTCCTGTGATTTCTCCAACTCATGGCAGAGAAAGACATTCTGTTCGACTATCGGTGATGAAAACGAACACCGCTGATGAGGATTTGGATGAAGTGGAAACAAAGAATACAATAGAGACAGAAAACTTAGTGACTGGAAATCTCGAGAATTTCCCTCTTGAGATTGATGCCGATCCCCAGAGACAAAGCAAGAAGTCTAGATTTCTTTCTGCTCTACCCACCATTAATAGAGAAAAAGTTGGGGATGAAGTCGATCGAAAAATCTTAGCATCTGCCCTGCCATCAATGCTGAATATGGCCGTTGTTCCGATCGTAAACAGTGTCGATACATTTTGGGTTGGGCGACTAGGAATCACACTTGCACTAGCTGGCCAAAGTGCAGCGAACCAATGCTTTTTCTCGCTTTTCTTCCTCGTTTCATTTCTACCTACCATTACAGCACCTCTAGTTGCAACCGCGGTTGCATCTGGTGATATGGAAGAAGCACAAGATAAAGTATGTCAAGCAATATTTCTTTCGAATTTACTTGGGGCGTTCGGAACATTGTTGCTTGCTGGGTTTCCAAGGACCGCCCTTGGTTTAGTTTTGTCCAAAGATGCGGCCGCGATGGACTTCGCTGTGCCTTATCTGAGATTCAGAGCCCTTTCGATGATTCCCTCCCTCGTATCTTCTACAGGCTTCGCATCATACAGAGGGTTGCTGAATACAGTGACCCCTCTTAAAGTTTCCCTGCTTACGAACTTAATTAATCTTGTCGCAGATCCATTACTTATCTTTGGACTTCCGTTTGGACTGACTAAGGGAATGGGAGTCTGTGGAGCTGCCATTGCGACTGCAGGCGCAGAAACATTATCTGGATTGATTTATGTGAGATTGTTGATTCGACGCAAACTTGTGGAACTCAAAAAGATTTTCGAAGTCCCATCTTGGAAAAGTATCAAAACTATTGTACAGGGAGGATCTGCAATGTTGTTATTTCAACTTGTTCTCAACATTGCATTTCTGACAGCTGCGAGGAAAGTACAGAAACTAGACAGTACGGGTGTAGCCGCAGCGGCATACGGTATAATTATGCAAATCTACTCGTTGGGGGTTGTTTGTCATTTGGGAATAAAAGCAACAGCTGCAACTTTAATCCCATCGGAGAGGTCAAAGAATGGCGATGATGCTGCTCGGCGAATGGGGGATAAAATATTTATTTGGGGTACAATACTCGGCTTCATTCTTGCCCTTGCCCAAATGGTAGCTTTACCTGTCTTGATCCCTCTTTTCACGACAATTCCGGAGGTGCGAGAAGCGATAAAGATTCCCTCTATCATCTCAGCACTGATCCATTTCGTGAATGGACCTTTATTTGCTGGGGAAGGTGTTATGGTCGGTCTTGGAACATTTAAGGCTCTGACTTCCTGTACAATTTTGGGTGTGGGTGTCATGGTATCATGCATTTGTTCGCCTCTGGGGAAGAGTTTGAACGGGATTTTAATTTCGCTTGCCGCATTCAACTCTCTACAAGCTGCTGCAATGATCTTCCATTATTTAAAGATCGGTCCTTTGAAACGAACACAGGGCAATGGCGTCAAGGCAGAATGAAATGTCCATACAAACTAAAACTGAGGAGCATATATATGATATATATTTTTAAAAGCCTTTCAAGTCATTCACCAAGTAAAACTTTGTTGAGTGATTCATGTGATTCCCCAATGACCCATAAACAACTGAACTGCATGCATTCTTTGAGCTTGCAAAAGTAAAGGGGAAATTTTTTAACCAACAAAAAGAGAAAGGATCCCTTTCAAAGGTAACAAAAGGAAAGGGTCCCAGCCGGGAATTGAACCCGGGACCACGTCCACCCTAAAGACGTATCATACCCCTAGACCACTGGGACTTCTTGTGTAATGTAAGTGTATCTAACTTTTTGAACACACTTTGTAGCTTGTTTTCCATTTTGCCAGATTGATTCACTCCCCTCCGAATGTTTTAAAAGATAGACAAATGGAGTGCCAGTAAATGCCGATAGCCTCAGGGTTGATTAGTACAGTGTATCAATACATATTGTTACTTTAAAATGCATGCACATTCGAACAATAAACAAAGCAATTTTTGTATTGATTGATTCTTTGTTTTTTAAAAACATTCTTTTCTGATTTGAGATTCCCAAAAGCAATAGGATCTATTATTATTTTAATAATAATACGTATTATTAATACACACCACACGTAAGTACAGTATGAAGTTTGATTTCTAAAATCATCGGATGGCATTCAAAGATAGGGGCAAGATAAATTAGCATTTTCGTTACCTGGTATAATAGAGCTTTGATTTGCGCAACTACACGTACGTGAACCTGGTAAATGAAATCAGAAATTATTGTCTAGTTATCCCACTATAAATGGTGTAAGTTCCTTTTCATAGCAGAAAATGTTGTGGCAACTTTTCGTAAGATGTGAAGTACTCGTAAATGAACTTTAGCGGTTAACACACAGAGTGCACCCTCCTCAGCCCTCACAAAATTGGATCCCACGTTTGCAAAATGGTTGAGAATTTGCCATTGACCCTAAACCATTTGTTCAAGGAATCGTTGAAATCGTTTCTCCTGTAAAGTTTGACTCTCGAGAATTTCCTTTCCGCTTCTACACCAATGAATCTTTCTCTTGAAAACTTGATTTGTTTAATCATTTTTCCGCCTCCATTGTCTTCAAAAGTGAAACTTTGTGTGTCATCCGCCGTGGTATTGCCATCATCGACAACAATGGCACATGTGCCGAGGACAATGCGTATCGATTCAGTTTTGATGCATGTTGGATTCTGAGGGAAAGCTGCAAGTTGTAGCTGATCATAAGAGTCGGTAGACCATAGCTGACGTTTCTTAGAGTAATCACAGCGCCTGACATTTAGCATACTCGTACTTCCAAGAGCTATGGAGGGAGCCCGCAAACACCAAGTAGTATTTCCACTGGAATCAAATCCTTCAAAATTGGTTCGAATTTGGAACGCACCAATAAGCTCACCAATTTGTATAGTCACATTCGCAAAGGCGCTTTCTCCGGATGAATCACCCTCAATCAAAGCATCATCGTATTCTTCACTTTCCAGGGCATCAGACACAGCCGATTGCAGGCTGTCGTCGTATGGTGTTTTCTCCTCCTCCTCCACGCGCGAAGAAATAATAATCACATAGCCAATTCTCACAGAACTTTGAGCCCTACGTTCCCTTTCCATGCCTGGTTTAAGTACCTGTAGGAGATGACGCCTTCCGTCATATGCAACTCCATTCATTGTCAGTATGTTTATTTCAACCCTGGTCCCGGAAGTGGTATTCACTAATATATTCAAAATTGTCGTTTCTGTTACACTTTTCCAATGATCGATAGCTGAGGCACTCAACTCCTCCACACCAGCAAAGATCATTTCTTGTTCAGGAGATGAAGTAGCCTTCTCACTCAAGGAAGGTGATGACGAGGGAGCTGATGTCGATGTCGGGCTCTGGCTTGGCGAGCTGGAAGGATTCGCACTGTATTCTGTTTGTTCGTAAACAACTGCCGATCCCGCAGCGTAGTATCCTCCACCATTATAATCAAAGTCTGGAGATCCAAAGATGATTCGAGTACCATCTTGGCTTATGGCAACACTGCGCCCTGCGGATTCTCTGTTTGTCTGTCCATCAATATCATGTAAGACTTGCACCCAGACCGGACTGGTGGCCTCTGGATAGCATTCGTAAAGACGCACGTGGCCATTGTAATAATCCCCACCTTCATTATTCGGAGCGCCTACAGCCACCCGGAGCAGATTGTCGTCCGTTTTATCACTGAGGGCGAGACTATACCCAGAAAAATCGCCCTCATAATAGCTAACTTGGTCTTTTCCACCCCTCTCGCCATCAATATCATTTCCAATCTGGACATATCCAAGTGTATTGCTGTCAAACTTGTAAACACGCACATGCCCTCCATTGTCATTAGTGTTTGTAACATTGCGATCATTGCGCCGAGCACCGACGGCGATGTAGTTACTATCTGAGCTGATCGCAACACTGAAACCAAACTCGTCTCTTGAGCCCTCTCCAGTCAAGGACACACCTCTCCTGGTCCAAGTACCGTTGCTATTTTCGTCACAATATACCGATGCAGACCCAGAGTCAGTTCCGTTTGCTGTGTCAGATCCTACGGATCCGAACACGACGCAGGATGGAGAATTTCCAGATATCATCACGCTACTGCCCACGTAATCGTTTGCTGCACTCCCTGTCGCAACGGTTTTACAAGAAGAACTATCGCCAACGTTGCAAACGATGACAGCACCTTTATTCTCTATACTTGGACCACCGTCGGCACCATCAAAGTATCGCATACCAATCGCGATCATCGAGCCATTGGTGTCCAGAGAAGCCGTAAGACCATTGTAGATAAAATTAGCTGTAGGACCTACGCCAGCGTCTCCAGCGTATTCTGTGGAGGTCAAACCCCAGTCATCATTTGTTCCATACTCATACACAACTACTGATCCTTCAGCATTTGATTCCGCTGTAGTACCTCCTCTATCTTTGATATAGACCGTAGCTACTGACAATTTCGTGCCGTCGCCACTGAGATTGACATGCGCTCTGGAATCAGCAAAAAACTCAGTGGTTCTGTTATTATCAATTTTCGTTCCCTTCGGAGACCAAGCATCATTGATTTCCTCGAAGATCTTTACCCGGAAGAAGTGTTTATTGGTACTGTTGTCGGTACACATGCCACTGATGGCAACAGTGAGTCCGTCATCACTCATACTGACACTGTAACCGAAGTTACTGTCGATCGTATCAGTATCTATGATTCTATCACCAACTTGCCTGAAGTACTGTGTCCCGATCAGAGAATCATTAAGGTTTCGTTTGTTTGTACTACCACGTGCAGCAGACTCCCCATTCTCGAGATCACGACCCTGTGCATTTTTGAGAAGAAAAAGAGCATCAGTGTGAGTGAGGTGATAATAAGAAGAATTCAAAGACAAGAATATTTTAGTCCTCGTCTTTGCTCTTTGCCGTCGCAAAAACAAAGAATCACTTCCGGTTCTCGTTTATCCGGCCCGTGCACACCCAACTACTAGCAACCATCCGATCTACTGGAATCATAGTCGTATTCTACCCGCCCCACCGGGTTCCGGGCGAATACATTCCAAAATACTTACTTGAAGGCTGTGCGGTGAGAAGAGTGGGATATAAGGATGGTGATTGTCGTAGGTCAAGGTCTTTCTCTCATGCTGATGCTGCTGTTCGAAGGTGTCGGTCGTAGATCCTATGACTTCAACAACATTGTCGTTTCCCTTCTGGCTCCATTTCTCATTTGTTTCGATCTTCGCAGACGCCCTACCAGGCGATCCACACGAGATAAATAAGGGCAAGATAAGTGCGAGGGGGTTGAAAGGCTGGAATATTCTCATTCGGTTTTGTTTATATGGACCGCTTAAGTCGTTGTGGTGTTAGTGTTGGTCAATCTTCAATCTACCGGGCTCAACTTTTTTGCTGCTTTTTTGGACATAACTTTTATCCGACAATTAGAAGTTGAAGTGTACAGTACTTATGTACTGTATAATAAATACGCGAGTAAGTAGTATGTACAGTACGTTTTTGACCAAGAAGTTCACTGTATGTATGGGGATGATGGCGGGATGAAGGGTTGGAATTTCAAATTAGTACCCCCAACGAACGAAGAAAATTCAAAAATAAAATCGTCGAAATCAACAAGTAAGTCCCTTCTAAGAAAGTAGTTCCGTTTGAACCCCTCGCAAGACCCACCCCCCAAGCCAACCTTGTGGCACTTCAAACATGGCGGATGGCATCCTTCTTCATTTTCAAATTTATCACTTTCTACTAGAGCTAGCTAGCTACGTGTAGTAGTTGAAGTTTCTAGCTTTTAGCTTTTCGGCCCATCACAAATCACAACACTCACCCATCTTTTTCCAACCTTTTACGACGAAAAGAACGGTCGAGGACACACCGAAGACAACTTAGGAATTTGCTCATATCTTGAGTGGGAAGAATCAAATTCAAGCGATGTGTACAACGAATAGCAGGGTCCACGAATATGACCACTCCCTGGCACCACAAACACGGATACGGACAATGTTCCACGGCCTTATCCTCATTCTTTTGTGTTCTGTACAAGGATGTCATTCGTTCCATATCCCATTGCAAATGAGAGAACTTCCCACCGCCACTTCGAGGCATGTAAATGTTGGCTTTGGCCTCCAAAAATCCAGCAGGAGACCTCGTCGTCGTCCCCCGACGAATCTTCTCTCGAGCGACGAAGCTCAACCTGCAGAAGAAAAATCGGGACGAGTCCAGAAGAAAGAAACACAGATACTCGATGAGGGTGAAGAGCATGCCCACGATAATGAAAATGATAACGATGACCATGACCTTGATTATGTACCGGTATCTACACGTACCAGTCCGGCACGGACTGAAATGGATCTATTCTGGTGCGGTCGCGAAGAATGTCAATTGGAAGGGCTGAGAGAAAAGGTTGTTGGCAATAACAATCAAATTCAATTCGGTCACCCTGCAACTGGACAAGTTGCGTACGGATGGAAACAGGAATCTACAAAGGGGGACGAGGTTTATATTCCTCGAGTTTTGTTGTTGATCAAGAGAAACGATGACGAATTGTTGAAGGTTGCTGCTGATGTAAGTGATGACTTTTTTCATGTTTCTACTCGTATTGTCGATTGTCGGACCTGCATTTATTTTGCATTTTGCATTGTAATGAAATACTCAAAAATCTACATTTGCGTTGTAAAAAATACGTCTTCACCATACCCCTCGTACATGTAGGCTGTTCGAGAATTAACATCCATGGGAGGTATCAACATCATGTTACCACCTGCAGAGGCAGCAAAATTCAAGCACTACTACGATGTCGATAATGAGGCAATTCTGCTATTCGAGCCAAAGCCAATGCCTAGTTTTGGTGGCAATCATCTCCCATCAGATAAGTTTCAGTTCAATCCCAATGAGACATATGATGGGGAGGAGAGTCCAGAAGCCCAGGACCGTCCAGATTTGGTATGCACCTTGGGCGGCGATGGGCTATTGATGCATGCTAGCAACCTATTTGCCGGTCCGTGCCCGCCCATACTTTGCGTCGCTGGGGGATCGTTGGGCTTCTTGACACCATTTTCTCGCTGTGAGATGGTGGACGCAATTAGGATTAGTCTGGGATTGGGACAAGAGAAGGAGAACGGGCATGATAGAGCTTGGTTGGAAGACCCATCACCGAAACTTCCACCCCCTGGAGAAACTTTTGATGGATCCAAAGATTTGAAGAAAAATGAGAATAAACGACCGAAATTTAAGTTTGGAGCTAATAATCAAATATGTTTGAGTATGCGGATGCGACTTGAATGTCAGGTTATTAATCGGGAAGGTGTGGTTAGGGCTCGGTTTAATGTTTTGAATGAAGTGGTTATTGATCGGGGTAGCAGTCCCTATCTTGCTGCCTTGGAGTGTTTCTGCGATGACGTGCATTTGACAACAGTTCAAGCCGACGGTGTCATTTTTTCAACGTGAGTCCATATCATTTCCAAGTTTGTATTTGCCCATACGTTCATGAATGGTTTCGTATCTCACGATTTTTTTTGATAATACTGCAGTCCTACTGGAAGCACAGCCTATAGCATGGCTGCTGGTGGATCAGTTGTCCATCCGGCAGTTCCAGCCATCTTGGTGACCCCGATATGTCCCCATGTTTTGAGTTTTCGATCAATGGTTTTCCCAGATCATGTAATATTACGATGTTACGTACCTGAAGACGCTAGGGCGGATGCATCAGTAGCATTTGATGGTAAGCATAGAAGAGAACTTCATCGCGGTGATAGTGTTCAGATTCAAATGAGTCCCTATCCAGTTCCAACAATTAATAGGGCGGATCATTCTTCCGACTGGTTGACAAGTTTAAAGCGCAACTTCAATTTCAATACACGGGCGAGGCAAGGCCCTCTGTAGTTAAAAACACTTTAAAGCTACTCTACTGCTCACAATGAAATTTAAAACGAGGATGCAAAGGTATCAATTAATAAGTTAGGTTATCTCGTGAATCGGATTTTGTGTTCTCCAAATAGAGTTTGGCCCTGTCTTTGTTGTCTGCATACGACGTATTTGGTCAGCAAATAATAGCAATTACAGGAACGACTACGATGAGGGGAAACGACTACTCGCAGCGTCTTGAAATTGGATGAAACTAGTATCGTGTTTGAACTGCACGTGGAATGAATCTACCACGCAAGATAGACGGCACAGGACGGAGGTACATACATGCCAAGAAATGGGTACGATCCGACCAAAAAGGGAGTAAGCCTGTCTTCATCTGTGACATCAAACATCGGTTTTACTCCATTGCTGATTTCACTATCTACAAAATATACACACTTAAAACTTTCCAATGATGGGCACACGCACTCATCTACCCAAAAGCTCTGGCTGCTATGAGATGTACTAATCACCTGCAACGAATTGGACCTGATACGAAAGGATGCTTTCAAATTCGAAGTGATTCTGAGGATTTTTAACGTACACATGCATTCAATAGCCTCGGTGATTCTCTCAAGGCCTCTGTCCAGTGTTCCAGACTCGGTACTCGTATGCGCAACGCGAGCCAAAGAGCTGTCTCCACAAATACCAAGGGACAATGAAACAAGCGAGTTGGTGAAATTGGTCAACAACGGGAGATGAATCTGATCTTTGTCGAAAGAGATGTACATTCTTTCTAGTGTCTTTGATTGTGTTGCAACATAGTGAGCAAACTCTCTCTGGAACTCTAGGAAAGACATGGGTCTATCCAAAACCTCACTTGGGATATCGGGAAACATGGACTGGACGCGATGAATATTGTTCATGATAGACCTACCAGGGTCGCGCACCATTGATATTCCAAAGTAACGCAAATTGGTGATGCAACATTCTCTCAACATATGCAAACATAGCTTGTACTCAATACCTGGTCTCGACGTTACACCCCAAAAATCAATACCCTCCAAATTCATTCCAACACCACTCGCCCATAAAAGTTTGGGAATTCTCCTAAAATCATATCGAAAGTATTGAGGAACGAACTGTACGTATCGAACCGTGCATGCACGATGGTGCTTTGAGAGTAAGCCAATAGATCGGAAGATCCCCCCCAATGACTCTTTGCATCCAACACATCCATCTCTCTTGCGCAAGTAGGATAAAATGTGGAACCACATCTCGTCTGCGAATTCAAGTGTACTGTCGTTAAATTTGCGATGCTCATTCTTCTCCTGCCGTTCATGAACAGTCAGCTCATGATTGGTTCCATCGTTTTCCATCTTCTCTTTGTCTGTTTGTAGAATTATGGAGCGAATCACCATAATTCCACGATGCTGGCTTGCCGTGAAAGATTACACGCTCTGACCAAATAACTTCTTCCGAACGGGAACAAATTCAAACCGTGCCAGCAGGGTACGTGTACATGTACAGTAGGGTTGCAGCAATTATAATTATGACTTTACGAGTTTACGAGTATCGTTGCTACCCCTTCACAGGTACCACATCACGACTCTTTACCTTGATTTTTATTTTGTGTTACTTTTGACATTATTCGATTGAAATTTATCCTTGATGTTGGTCTTGGGTTTTGACTTATGCACTCTTTAAAATTATATAATAGAAAATTATACATTCGAGGAATAATACTGCCAAATTATGCATTTGTCAACTCACACAATTGCTGGCTGCAAATCCAACATATCTTATTAGATCCTGGGCGACATGGAACTCAAATTTGCAAAAGCACCCGTAGAACGAGAAGCAACTGATTCATCTTCCCTTTTCTGCAGCAGATAGTTATTGCAGGATTCAGCAAGCCCACGTCCTTCATGTATAGCCCATACTACCAATGATTGACCGCGTCTACAGTCACCTCCAGCAAAAACGCCCTCCGCACTTGTTCTGTAGTCACCATAAACGGCATGGATATTGTCTCTTTGATCAACATCTAATCCTAATTCTTCTATAACATATGCTTCTGGAGAAAGGAATCCCATGGAAAGAACGCACAAATCAGTTTTCCACTCTCGCTCTGATCCTTCGATTGCTTTAGGTCCCTTATCAGTAATCTCAACATTTTGAGTTACAAGAGCCTTCAAATTTCCTTCGTCATCGCCAATGAATTCCTTTGTCATTACAGAAAACTCACGTGGATCTTTACCGTAAACTGCCTGGACTTCAGCGTGCCCATAATCAACACCATATACACGTGGCCATTGAGGCCAAGGGTTGTCATCGGCGCGCTCCATGGGTGGTTGAGGCATGAGTTCGAAGTTTACTACAGATTTGCAACGATGGCGCATGGAGGTGCCGATACAATCTGTTCCAGTGTCTCCCCCACCAATTACGATTACGTCCCTTCCAGCCGCTGTGATGAAGGTATCTTTATCCCACTGAGATTCCAGATTTCCTTCTTTTGTCGTGAGGAGACGCTTTTGGTTCTTGGTTAAGAACTCCTGTGTGCCGAAGGTGAAATGCGAGGATGAGAATGTTGAAATATAATCAAGATTGAAAGGCAACAAAATCCAGTTTGCTCAAACTAGAACATTACGAACTGGCTGGTAATGTCACAAAGTGCAGCAGCTCAGAACTCCGAATTACTTTTACTTACCATTGCGAAATGGACACCCTTCAAGTCTCTTCCAGGAATGGGCAAATCTCTAGGCTTGGTGGCACCAACGCAAAGACCCAAAGCATCATAGTTTGATTTCAATTCATTAATGTCCACATTTCTACCAATATCTGCATTTGTTACAAACTCAATGCCTTCCTCACGAAGCAAATTCACTCGCCTGTCGACAGTTTCCTTCTCAAGCTTCATATTGGGAATACCATACATGAGAAGACCTCCAACCCTATCCTCACGTTCATAAACGGTCACCTTGTGCCCCATTTGATTCAGCTGATCTGCAGCTGCCAATCCTGCAGGGCCAGATCCAACAACGGCAACTGTCATGCCACTCCTCTCATGGGGAATCCTAGGAACAATCAGCCCCTCCTCCCAAGCTTTGTCGACAATGGCATATTCAATATTTTTGATGGTGACAGGACTGTCCACGAGCCCTGCGACACAAGCCCCCTCGCACGGAGCTGGACAGACCCTACCCGTGAATTCTGGAAAGTTATTTGTCTTGTGAAGACGATCAATTGCATCCTTCCATTGGCCCTCATATATCAAATTATTCCACTCGGGAATTAAATTGTCGACGGGACATCCTGTCTCGGTCTGACAGAAGGGTGTCCCGCAGTCCATACAGCGTGCAGCTTGCACCTTTTGTTCGACAGCTGAATGTTTGAGTTCGTCGCCCTCGACAGGGTTAAGTTCTTCCCAGTCTAGAATGCGATCGAGAGGCTTTCGGTAGGGTTCTGCGTTACGTTCGTAGTTGATGAAACCACGCAATTTCGATACAGGTTGATAAGATCCATCACGACGTTTGACCTATAACGAGAGTAATGTATTATTTGTGTTAGATTACGTGGTATCATTTGGTACGATAATATTTGAATTTAGCACAAAAGTTCGGAAGAAAAGTATCGTGACATCAGTAAGCTACATGAAAAGAAAACTAGCTTCACTCACCTTTGGCTCATTATCATGATCTACATCACCACGCCAAATCTCATGACGTCCATCAGACCCAATGGCACCAGAGGTCTTTTCAACAGTGGCAAAATGCCTTAGGCTTTGCTGTGCTCTACGGCGAGATCCAGTGGATGCGACCCGTGACAACATCGTGCAAATTATATGTAATATCTTTGATTTAAAACTGGCTTCAAGTGCTATGAAAAGTATGTTACGAATGCATGATCAGTGGATGGAGTGGGTGAATGAAACAGAAGAACATCATACATTGAAATGTCACTGCTTTCTCTGGCAAGAGGAGATTATTCACGTGAAGAGTTCTTTATTATTTGGCAAAAGTGATCCTTTTGCTGAGGAGAGTGCAGCGAAGATGCGCGCGCCACAGCAGGCGAATACGAGGACAGCAAACGACAGTATCGTATTCAAATGCAAAAATCCATGAAAATTCAAGGCAATGAGCAGAAAGCAGAAGCCAGAAGAGCAGAAAAGGTTGGAAGCTGCGACAACGGAACTAACCAACCTCTGGCTTCGTAGTTGTTGCTGGGATCCTATTCCCTAATCCAATGACAATTGGATGACCACTAATATAAGAAACAGCAACAGAAGATGCTTATTAAAACTGGATTTTCTAGTCAGTAATTTCAAATTTCAGAAAAACACATGACAGTATGATGAGAA
>Ga0209712_10001141_pt1 | contig 22785 bp, 14 predicted proteins | sample ArcOceMetagenome_FD_187443 | JGI IMG/M metagenome (GOLD analysis project Ga0209712, IMG submission 187443) | Marine eukaryotic phytoplankton communities from Arctic Ocean - Arctic Ocean - Greenland ARC118M Metagenome (SPAdes) (version 2) | ecosystem: Environmental > Aquatic > Marine > Oceanic...
AGCAACTACAAGTCACTCTAATGAAACTTGTGTAGGAAGTTCAGATGGAAGTCTAGCAGTAAGTACAAGTGGAGGCGTTGGAGTAATGACTTTTCTATGGAATACTGGAGATATGACTTTTATCGTAGATAGTTTATCAGCGGGAACTTATACTGTTACCGTAACTGACGAAATTGGATGTACAACTTCTTCAACTGAAACGATAGAACTTTCCCCTGAAGGTATTTGGGTCGATATTACGACAACCAATACCTGTATTAATGGAAATACTGGAACTGCAAATGCGGTAGTTACTACTGGAGTTTCTCCTTATACATATGCTTGGAGTAATGGAGCAACTACAGATAGTATTACAGGTTTATCTGCTGGGGATTATACCGTAAGTGTAACCGATTCAAATGGGTGCATTGGTATTTTTACAACAGAGATTACAGTTTCAACTATTAATGTGATAATTGTTACAACGATTAGTGTAACGGATCCAAGTGGACCAGGAGCATCTGATGGGGCAATAGATATTGAAGCAAGTGGAGGTTCTTCCAATTATACTTATTTATGGAGTAATGGAGCAACGACTCAAGATATTTCTGGATTGGTTGCTGGATGCTATACTGTAACTGTTTCTGATACGGGATCTGTAATATGTGAAACGGTGGAAACAATTTGTATTCCAGTCTGTGAGTTGATTTTAGATGTAACAACTACTAATAACGATTGTGTAAATAATAGCATCGGAACAGCTACAGCAACAATTACAACTAGCTGTTCTAGCACCACTTATACTTATATTTGGACTACTGGCACAGGTGCATTTGTTGGAACCACTTCAACTATTACAGGATTGATAGATGGAACCTATATTGTAACTGTAACAGATGCAAATGGACTTACCGTTACAGGTTCAGGAGTTATTACTGGAAGTGGTGGGATTACCTCTACGATAGTAGGAACTAACAATTTATGTAATGGAGATAGTACAGGAACAGCAACCGTTATTGGAATGGGTAGTTCAACTTACACTTATTTGTGGAGTAACAACGACACTACGCAAACAATTACAACTCTTACTGCTGGAACTTATACCGTTACTGTTACAGATACTAATAACTGTACTTCTGTATCTCAAATTACTATTATGGATCCACCAGTAACCATAATCACAGCAACAACTTCTAATCCAGGAGGGGTTGGCTCTATTTCTATTACTGTTACTGGAGGAACTCCAAGCTATACATATTTATGGGATACTGGAGATACGACAGCAACTATTACGGACTTACCTATTGGATGCTATACAGTTACCGTTACAGATGTAAATGGATGTACTACAACAGCTGAACCATGCATTCTTCAATGTGCTCTATCCGTTTCAAGTACACCTGAATCATGTAATCCAGGTAATGATGGAACAGTATCAGCAATAATGGTAGGAATAGGATGTACTGCAATTGAACCTATAACTTATGAATGGGAAGATAGCATTGGTGTAAATATTGGGAATGGAGCAATGGTAATTGGACTTTCTGCAGGTACCTATTATGTTACAGCAACTGATGTTAATTTGGATACCCAAACTGCTTTTGTAGTAGTAGGTATTATGGATGGAGTAGAAGCATCTGTTAGTTCTACAAACATAAGTTGTAATGGAGATAGTGATGGAACAGCTACAGCCTCTGGTTCAGGAGGAGTTCCTTTTTCAAATGGAGATTATATGTACTTATGGAGTAATACTGCAATTACAGCTACAATTTCTAGTTTAGTTCCTGGCACTTATACCGTAACGGTTACTGATGCAACTATGTGTACAGATGTACAAATTGTTGTGATTACAGAAGAGGATCCAATTGAAATTACAGAAGTAATTACTTCACTAAATTGTTTTGGAGATGCAAATGCTATGATTTCAGTATCAGCATCTGGTGGAGTTTCACCATATATTTATGCATGGAGCACATTATCTACTGATGATAATATTTCAGGATTAATCGCTGGAACTTATAGCATAACTGTTACAGATTCAGTTGGGTGTGAAAAAATAGAAGAATATTTGATCGACCAACCTCAGGCAGTTACAATTACTGTAGATCCTGACACATCTATTTGTGAAACATTTCTACAAGTAAATGCAGCTGCGAGTTCAGGAACAACGATCACTTGGTATGATCAAATATCTCCACTTGGATCTCCACTAGGGACAGGATCACCTTTTGCATATATAAATATTCCTTCTGGAGAAAATATACTTTATGCAATTGCAGATTCAAGCGGTTGTCAAGCGATAGATTCTATTCAAGTTATACAAAATGCAGTTGGCGTTTCAGTTACTCCAACTGCATCAGTTTGTTTAGGCGATGACGCTACATTGATGGCTACTAATAATATTCTAAGTCATGATATTGATTACGTATGGACTCCAACTAATCAATTTGTGATAGATACCGACACTTTAGCAAATCCAACTTTACTTACTGCTGTAACTGGTAACTTCATGGTATACTTAACTGCAACTAACCAGTTTGGTTGTGAACTAATAATGGATAGTGTGCTAGTATCAGTTCAAGACACAACGACTAACTTCATCATCAAACAACAATGTATCGGTCTTGAAGTAAATTATACAAGTGCAAGTGGTACAGAAATGATTTGGAATTTTGGAGATGGTTCGCAACAAGACACAGCAATTTCAACTATGCATACTTATGTTTCTGCTGGTATTTATTCTGTAATGATGATCTTCCCTCCAGGAACTAATAATGCAGCTTGTCTACCAGATACGGTTACCCAAGATATTACAGTAGTAGATGATCCAATTTTTAATACAGATTTTACACTTACTTATGATCCTTGTGTGGAAGATAGTACGACAGTATATTTTTCAGATATTTCAACTAATGTCTTTGGTTCAATTGATAGTATATGGTGGATATGGCAAGGAGATACTATTTCAACAAACTCGGAAGACTCATTAGTGATTACTCAATCTGTTATGGATTCATTGACGCTTTATGTTATGTCTGAAGATGGTTGTGTGGATTCTCTTTCACAAGAAATTGACATCAATGTAATTAATGTTATGCTTGCAGATACGATTGTAGTTTGTATAGGAGTTGATACCTTTTTAAATCCAAATGGAAATGCTAACTATGAATATACGTGGTCACCAGCTCCAAATGGAGATCCGAATGAATTTAATCCAATGATAACTGCTACGGTTTCTACATCTTATTTAGTTACTATTACTGATAATTCAGGAACTAACCCTTGTTCTATAGAGAAAGAAGTTTATGTTTTAGTTCCTACTGCATTGGATGATTTAGAAACTTCACCAGATACTATTTTATGTGAAGGAGGTATGGTAACATTAAGTGCTTCTAGTTCATTAGCAAGTGATTATAATTGGTACAATGAATATCCTAATGATCCATTAGTAATTGGTTCTCCAACCTTAGTATTGAACTTGGAGAATACGGATGCACCACAGTACTATTATGTAGAAGCGATGGATCAATATGGTTGTCCAACTGTTGATAGTATCCTTGCTGGAAATGCAGAGATTTTAGGACCTCAAGATGGGGTAGATAATTGTCTTAATTCAGAAGTAAATATAGCTGGCGGGGCAGTCTCTAATGGCGAAATACTTATGTACGAATGGCTTGATCCAAATGGGGTGGTTGTAGGAATGCAAGATACCTTGACGTTTGTACCTACTGTATCTGGACTTTATACAATTAATATCTCTAATGAGTTTGGATGTGAATATACAGAAGAGTTCGAAATTGATATCATTGACATATCTCTAAACATCCAAGCAACTGCTGATCCAGACACGATCATCTTAGGAGAAATAGTACAACTAGATGTTGAACATCCAAATAATACTGAAGGATACAATTACAAGTGGAGTCCAGAAAACTCACTTCTTGGAAATAATCCAACAGAAGATAAAGCTCCTGAAGCAACGCCAGAAGAAAGTACAGATTATCAAGTAGTCATTACTGACTTAGATAATGGTTGTACAGCGATTACTAATGTTTTCGTAACCGTTCTCGACATCTGCGACAGACCTTACGTCTTCTTCCCGAATGTTTTTAGTCCAAATGGTGACGGTAATAATGATGTATTGAAAGTAGAAAGTGTAGTCATTGATGAAGTTTATTTTGTGATCTACAATCGATGGGGCGAAAAAGTATTTGAAGGAAATAGCGTAGAATCTGCTTGGGATGGAACGCACAATGGCGAACCAGTTAGCTCAGATGTTTACGGTTATTATTTACAAGCAAGGTGTGTGAATGGAAAAGTGTATGAAGAAAAAGGTAACGTCACCGTCCTCAGATAATTTTTAAATTAAAATAAAAACTAAAAGGTTCAAGTCAATTACTGACTTGAACCTTTTTTTATTAAAAAAACTTTTGTGCTTCTTTGTGCCTTTTGTGGTAAAAAAAATTCCTATTTTTCCATCATATTTCAAATGATCCATATTTAAGTTTTTTATATAAAAATGCGAAACCTACTTTTACTTCTTAGCTTGTTATTTTTTACTACAACCGTTTTTTCCCAAAAAGAAAAAATAGATTTTAAGCTATTTTCATTTGAAGAAGGACTCAGCCATCGGAATGCCTTCAAAATCCAACAAGACCCCTACGGATATATTTGGGTGGCAACGATCAACGGACTCAATAAATATGATGGTACTCGCTTCACTCATTTTAGCAACTTGTCCAAGGAGAATTTTATCCCTCAAAATTACATTTCCGAATTACTCATCACTTCCGATACGATGCTTTGGATGGCTGGCGAAAATAATTTGACCACACTCAACGGTCGGAATTATCAGCATCAAAAAATCAACGCCAGTAAAGGAAGCGAAGTTTATAATAAAAATCGAACACCTGGAAGTCTTGTCCAAGATGACGATGGCAACATTTGGAATATCACTTACCAAAAAGATGCAGGCGAATCTTTTTTACAAAAATTAGGAAATGACAATCGTCTTAAAGATGTGATGAAGTGCGAAGGCAATGCATCTAGGAGAGGAATGATTTGGGCTCATGGACATATTTATTTAGCGAACAGATCTAACGAGATTTTAAAAATGCAAAAAGAGGGAAAAGTTGTCCAACAATTTAATTTTCCAAAAGAACAAAATAACGAAGCATGGATCGTACAAATGCAAGTTACCGATGACCAAACTCTTTGGGCACTCATGGATGATGGACGATTATATTTTTTACCACAAGGTGAAAATAAATTCCGTGTACACCCTGTTATAAAATCAGTCTCGAACCGAGAAACCACTAACACTCTTTTGATAGATAAAAATGGAGATATCTGGATTGGCGGTCTCGGCGTTTTATTTTATGTAGAGAAATTGACGGGAAGATTAACCGACTACAGGGTGGAAATAAAAGAGTTGACTAATAATTATTGTAACATCCGACATTTGTTTCAAGACAACATGGGAATCATTTGGGCCGCCTCAGAATATGGCGTCATTAAAATTTCTCGCTCTGGAAAAATATTTGACAACTATCTCGCCGAAGGAAGTGAATATTGCACCAATGGTTTTTGTAGTATCCGAGGCATCACCGAAGACGAAGAAGGTAACATTTATTTTAGCTATTACAACTCTATCCATATTTTAAAAAAAGGAGAAAATACACCTCAACCACTTTTCCCTCGAAACGATTATTTTAATTTTCCTTTTGGATTGACCTATTATAAAAACGCACTTTGGACAGGCAACGGCCGACGTATAGATTTGGCAACGCAGCAGGTCGATACCGTTTTTAATAAACCTTCGATTGATCTCGGAGTTTGTATTGTTGGCAAAGATGAAAATCTCTGGTTTGCCTATCGGAATTGGATTTATACGTACAATCCCGACACCAAAGAATTGAACGAATTTCAAGATCAAAATCAACTCATCGATACCGCCAAGCTTGATGCCGCTTATCTTTATCAAGGTAAAACGAACGATTACATTTGGCTTTCGACCCTGCAAGATGGACTGTATAAAATTGATCCACAGCAAGGTGCCTTAGCACACTACACGAGCGATTCGAGTTCAGCTGTAAAATTGATTAGCAATAGAATCAATGTTACTTATGAAGATAACGCTGGCAATTTATGGATCGGAACAGCTCAAGGAATTCAAAAATTAAATATCCAAACAAATGCAATCCGAACTTTTACCATCAAAAATGGAATGCCTAATAATTTCATCAATGGACTTTTGTCAGAAGGCGACACCGCACTTTGGATGAGTACTGATGTCGGGATTTCTAGGATGAGTATTGCCAATGAAACCTTCATTAATTTTTATAAACAAAATGGTTTGACGACCAATGAGTTTAATCGCGTTTCATTTTATCAAACTCAGGATGGACGATTATATTTTGGAAGTATCAAAGGGGTCAATGCATTTTATCCCGATGAAAAATTTCTAAAAGAAGAAAAATTAAAAGAAGCAAATTTGATTCTCACCTCTTTCTCCAAATTGGATGATGTCAAAGGGGAGATGATAAATTATAGAAATGATCTTTCTGAAAACGAATCTTTTGAATTGACTCATCATGATAAATTTTTTGTTTTCAATTTTGCCCTGACCAATTATAAAAATCCTTCAGGAATTATTTACAGTTATATTTTGGAAGGTTATGATAGTGATTGGTCTGAAGCTTCCACGGCAACATCTGCAAGGTTCAATGGAATTCCAGCAGGAGATTATACTTTTAGAGTGCGAGCTGCAGCCAATAAAAATGATTGGAATAAAAAAGAGTTAGCCATAAAATTAAAAGTCCAACAAGCTTATTATAAAACGTGGTGGTTCCTTATCGCAGGTGGAATTATTGGAGCAGGAGTTTTGTTTTTCATATATCGTTATCGAATTTATGCATTGAAGGAAAATGAAAAAAATCTCGAAAGAGAAGTCCAAGCTCGAACCAACGAATTAAAAAGAGAAAAGAAAAAATCAGACGATCTGCTGCTAAATATCCTTCCGGCGGAGACAGCCGAAGAGTTAAAGAAATATGGAAAAGCCAAAGCCAAACGATACGATTCAGTCACCGTATTTTTTTCTGACTTTAAAAATTTTACAAAAATATCGCAAGATTTAGGCCCAGAACAATTGGTTGCCGAAATTGATTTTTACTTCAAAGCCTTTGATCGAATTATTGAAAAACATCAATTAGAAAAAATAAAAACCATCGGAGATGCTTACATGTGTGTAAGTGGTATGTCTATGAAAAATGAAAAAAGTGCTTCCCAAATGGTTTTAGCTGCTTTGGAAATTCAAGAGTTTTTGGAGAAAACTGCGATAGAGAAAAAGAAGAAAGGACAACTATTTTTTGAAGCAAGAATTGGTTTGCACACCGGGCCAGTAGTTGCAGGAATTGTAGGAATTAAAAAATTCGCCTTCGATCTTTGGGGTGACACGGTTAATACAGCATCTCGAATGGAGCAAAATGGGGCAGAGAAAAAAGTCAATATTTCAGAATCAACTTACCAATTAGTCAAAGATCATTTCGGTTGTGAACACCGAGGAAAGGTGATGGTAAAACATATTGGAGAAATCGACATGTATTTTGTTAGTGAAAAAAAGTAGAACATAATTAGTAATTTGTTCGTTTCAAACAGGAAGGCGAACCACGAACCAAGATTCAATTTTGTATTAACTAAGGTTCGTCAAGCGAAGTCCCATTCAAGAATTGGATGGTTCAAGATTAAATTATATAAAATAAAACACAATGGCAGAAGTAAGAATACACCAAAATGTGGCAGTCTTAATCGACGGCAACAATATCGAAATAAGCCTCACCAAATTAACTAATAATAAAAATGCAGTTGTAAATTTTGATGTGCTAATTCCTAGAATTTTGATGAATAGAGGATTAAGTCGATTAATTTATTTTCGAGAAGGATTAAATATTTCAGATAAATTAGCAGAGCGATTACACCGACTTTTTCATGGTTCGGTGATGCCTTGCTATAAATCGGCAGACATTCCACTAACGATTACCGCAACTCAAATTGCAGAAAAAGTAGATACTATAATCATCCTTTCAGGTGATGCAGATTATGTAGATTTAGTTCGTCACTTGAAGTCGAGAGGAGTGCGAGTGGAAGTTTGTTCCGTCGAAGATACGACGGCACAGATTTTAAAAGAAGAAGCCGACCATTATTTTCCAATCACAAAAGAGGATGCGTTTATTCTAAAGTAGCAGGACTTTCCAAGTCCCGTCCCACAAAAAAATAAAAAAAGATCATCGAACAAAATTCGATGATCTTTTTTTTACATAAAACTGGACTGAGAAAGTCCAGCTACATTAGATTTCAAAAAACAATTCCATCGCAATATTATCCGCCAGTAATTTCCCCTTTGTAGTCAAAATAAAAGAATCACCTTTCCTTTTCATCGTTTCATTTTGAAGAAAAACTTTAGACGTATTCAAAAAATATTTTTCAAAATCATCTCCCCAAAATTTTATTTTTCCTAAATCACAGCCCCACATTGTGCGCAGCGCCGTCATCACATATTCGTTATACTGTTGCTCCGAAGTAAGGATTTCTTTTTCAAATCGGCTTCCATTTTCAGTCCCATCATTTTTATCAAAGTCCACCGCTTTCAAATAAAGCGCATTATTGGCAATATTCCATTGTCGGCTTTTTCCATCAAAAGAATGCGCCGATGGCCCCACTCCGAGATAAGATTTTCCCGACCAATAATTTGAATTGTGCCGAGCATATTTCTCTGGTTTAGCAAAATTACTAATCTCATAATGATCGTAACCATTCGCTTCCATCATCTGCATCAGCACCTCAAATTGGTGCGCAGATTTCTCATCATCCACCGGTTGCGCTTTTCCTTTTTTGACAAAATGATCGAGCGCCGTCCCTGGTTCGACCGTCAAACAATAGCAAGATAAATGTGGAATTTCGAAGTCAAATAATTTTTGCACATTCGTTTCCCATTGCTCGTTTGAAGTGGTCGGCGAACCATAAATTAAATCTACCGTTAAATTATCGAAGCCAAGTGCTTGTGCATTTTGGATGCAACTTTCTGCTTCCATAACATTATGTGCACGGTTCATTGATTTTAGATCTATTGCTGAAAAAGATTGCACACCAATGCTTAAACGATTGATGGGCGTAGATTTGAGCAGTTGTAATTTTTCTAAAGTCAAATCATCAGGATTGGCTTCGAGCGTAATTTCAGCATCTTTTTTTACCTCGAAAACTTGATTTATTTTTTCAAAAAAAAGATTCAACTCTCGCTCATCCAAAATGGAAGGAGTTCCACCGCCAAAGTAAATCGTATCGATTTGTAGGTCGGTGAGATAGTTTTTTTGCAACTCAATTTCTTTTAAAATTGCATCAATCATTTCCGATTTATACTTCATCGAAGTCGAAAAATGAAAATTGCAGTAATGGCAAGCTTGTTTGCAAAAAGGGATGTGGATATAAATTCCGCTCATAAGTAACGATGATAGAATAAGTTGCCGATTTTGGCGAGAGAAATTTCTTCTCAATCAAGGCGTAAAAACATGAGTTTATCTAGATAATTGATTGTTTTTGCAACGAAGAGTGAGAAAAAATTTATCAGCCAAAATTGGTAAATTATTCTATCATCGTTACTTACTGCAAAAGTATTAATTTTAACCAAAACATATTTTTCAAAATCAAACGTTTTAGTTTTTAATGAAAAAAGAAATGAATATCGAATATCGAACAAGGAACAAGGATTTGAGAATTTTTGATGAAACTTCACATAGGAAGACATTAATAACATCGTCAAACTTCTCAAATCCTTGTTCGATATTCGATATTCGATATTCATTTTTCCCCCTCCTTTTCCTCTTTTTTTCAATAAACCTTTCCGCTCAAATTCCAACACGCTACAACCTCAAACTCCAACCAATCGACCAAACCGAATCATTCCTAAAAAGTCAAGTTGAGTTGCTCCCTTCATTTTCAGATTCTCTCTCCGTTAGAAATAAACTTGCAAGAGTATTGTTACAATTACATGCCAATGCTTATCTGGAAGCCTCCATTGATAGCATTTATCGATTCGAAAAAACCTTCTTTACAAAAATTTTCATTGGCAAAAAATATGAATGGGCCAAGTTGGAAAATGGAAATGTCGAACCTGCATTTTTGGAACAAATCGGTTTTCGAAAACGACTGTACCAAAATAAGGATTTTTATTATCAAGAAGTCTTGAAGTTGCAAAAGTCATTGTTGACCTATGCCGAAAATAATGGTTATCCATTCGCAGAAGTTGGGTTAAAAAATATTAAAATTAGAGAAGGGAAAATTGCTGCTCAGCTTTTTATGCAAAAAAATAGGCTGATCACAATTGCTGGAATTAAAATAAAAGGGGAAGTGAAAATCTCTAATCGCTACCTCGAAAATTATTTAGGTTTCAAGAAAGGAGACTTGTACGATAAAAGTAAAATTCAAAAAATCCGACAACGAATTCGAGAACTTCCGTTTGTGCAAGAAGCCAAAGATTTGACGATCACTTTCAAAGGAGACAAGGCCACGATTAATTTATTTTTGAAAAAAAAGAAGGCAAGTCGATTCGATTTTTTAGTCGGAGTTTTGCCTCGAACAAATACTTCATCAAACACTTCCCAACGAAATTTTTTGATCACCGGAACCTTTAATGCTGACATGCACAACCAATTTGGATTGGGCGAAAGAATTTTTGCGGAGTTTCAACAACTCTCCCCAGGAACGCAAGAATTGGAACTACAGTTTGCGTACCCATATATTTTGAGTTTCCCCTTTGGAATAGATTTTAAATTTGATTTGTACAAAAAAGATTCTACCTTTTTGCAAATCGAATCAGATTTTGGCATTCAATATTTGCTAGAAGGCGGGAATTATTTAAAAGCATTTTGGAATACACGAACGACCAATTTATTGACTGTCAACGAATCTCAAATCATCGCGGCAAAAAAATTACCAGCGGAGTTAGATCTTACCAATTCCATTTTTGGGCTCGAATATAATTTACAAAAATTAGATTATCGATTCAATCCACGAAAAGGGTGGGGAACACTTTTGCGAGTAGGCGCAGGTTTCAAACGCATCAAAGAAAATAATTTGATTATCGGTTTGGAGACTTCTGATCCTGATTTTACTTTTCAAAGTTTATACGATTCTTTGACCTTGCGGACTTTTCAATATCAGTTGGAAGGTAAAATTGAAAAGTACTTTCCCGTGTTCAAACGAAGTACAATTAAAGGCTCGATTACTTCAGGTTGGATTCTTTCGCAGTCGCCCATTTTTAGAAATGAGCAATTTCGGTTGGGTGGAAATAGGTTACTTCGAGGCTTTGATGAAGAGTCTATTTTTACGACAAATTATGTGATTGGAACAATAGAATATCGATTGTTGATTGGACAAAATTCTTTTCTTTTTGCCTTTGGAGATTATGGTTATGTGGAAAATATAACCATAGATTCACGGGAATATGACACACCGGTTGGGGTGGGCGCAGGGATTACTTTCGAAACAAAAATTGGTGTTTTTGCTTTTAGCTTAGCGGTGGGAAAACAGCAAGGTAACCCCTTTGATCTTCGGAGTGTGAAATCACATTTTGGGTACGTGAGCTATTTTTAACATGTGTTACTCTCAAGGCGACTCGGAGTCACCTTATGAGTGTGGGGATACTAATTAAAAATTCCATGTAACACCTTCACCCACTTCGATTTATATTTTTTTATTTCAAAATAAGGAACCTGTTCTGCTCCAAAATTTCTTCGCACTCGGGTAATCGGTTCAATCATTTCCTAGGAAATCAAAATCTTTTTTCCCCAAAACCTCTTTCGCATATTTGATTGAATGCCAAGTCGTCCAAATTCCGGCACCACTATTTCTCAAATCAGGATCATCGCCCGCCATCAAATAATAGGCAGTATTTTTATCCCAAATCAAATAAACAACAGAGTGAATTTGATCCTCCTCATCCACCGCAAAAAATATTTTTCGCGCATTATTTTTTTCCAAAGCCAAGTCTAATTTTTTCAAAACTTCGAATGAAAAAGGCATGCTCAAATTTTGGCGATCAAATGTTTTTTGTTGGGTTTTATAAAAATCCTCTAGGCTACGATCCGTTGAAATTTGTACGATGGTTTTTGCTTTAGGAATATTACTATTACGATAACCGCCGTGCAATCTGGAAAATATTTTTTCTAAATTTTCTTCCAAGTTAATCTTAAAAGTGTAGCGAATTGTTCCTTCAAATTTTTCCCAAAGAAAAGGTAACCAACTTTTTATCGAAGGATGAAAATATTGTTCGAACAAATCAAACTTTGGAAACTGATGAATTAGTTCTCGCATTAATCTTTGCTGATGTTTTGGCGAACGAAATGTTTTTGGAAAATAAGGACCCCAATATTTCACAAAAAGCGGCATACGCGGCAAACTTAAACCATACTTTTTCCTAACTTGAATCGGCATCGTTGCAGCAATTTCATTTCCTCTTTTGACTATCAAAACGTCCCAGCCATCTTCTTCACAAACGGCATCCAATAGCCATGGCTGAGAAAAAATAGGTACCTCTTTTTCTTTTTCGCAAAATTGTAAATATGTTGTTTTGTTAGTCATAGTAGCGGGTCGCTTTAGCTGCCAGCAAAATTTTTGAAAAAATTTTAAAAATTAAGTTCTGCATCAAAAGTTGTAATTTATTATTTTTTATTGTCTTTTCGAATTTTTTTTCAAAAAATCGGCTAGCAGCTAAAGCGGCCAGCCACGTGGAAACTTTTCTTTAAATTTGAAAATAAGTATTTCAACAAAAAAATAAATTAAGCTATGAAATTCAACCTAACAAAAACTCTCGCCTTTCTTTTTTTTATATTTTTTTTTGTAAAAATAAATGCCCAAACGCCCTTCCAAATTCAAGGTGTCGTGCTAAATTCTCAAACTAAAGAAACCCTCTCGAACGTCAATGTTTCAAAAAAAATAAAAACATCAGAAGGAAGTACAACGAACGATGATGGTTTTTTCCAAATTGAAATATCAGACCTGCCGACAACTTTAAGTTTTAGTTTTGTAGGATTTGAAACGGAAGTATTAGAAATTAGAAATACAGAAACACGTGAATTTATAGTCGAACTTCGACCAACTGCCTCGGCACTTCCTGAAGTCTCGGTGAGTGCCAAACGGAAAGTAGATACCGTTTTTTTCGAACCCTTTAGCGTAGTGGATTATATTTTTTTCGAAAATAAAATATTGCTGCTTGCTCATCGAAATTCGCTTGAGAAATATTCATTGATTGCTTTGGATGAAAAAACGAATGAACCCATTGCACAGGTTTCTTTGAAAAACTATTTTCCCAAAGGTTTGTTGCAGCATTGCACCGGCGAAATATTTTTGGTGACTGAGAAAAATGTTCGAGAAATTGCGATAGATTCTACCTGCATTTTTTTTTCTAAAAAAATATTTATTGGAGATTTTTATTTAATAGATCATCCATGTGTTTTGGCGAACGAAAATTTTCTTTATTTTGAGCAATATTTTTATCAAGGACAGGCGCTGCGATATAATGCATTCGCTAGAGAACTAAATGCCCAACAAAAAAGCGGGGAAGCACCTATTCCTACGGATTCCTTAGAAAGATATGAGTTTCCTTTAATCCAAAATGAAAATGAAATTTTTCGGCTTATCGAAGAATTAGGTTTGCGAAAACCATGGTCAGGTGATTTGTGGGAAGCGAATCTAGATGAGAAAATTTTGACTTTGCAGGAAAGTGATTATTTTTTGAAAGGAATCATGAAAGTTTTTTATCCAAAATTAAATGCCCCAATTTTTCAAAAAGGAAATGACTTAGTTGTTTTTAATCATTTTGAATCTGAATTACAATTTTTTTCAGAAAAAGGAGATTCTCTTCGAAGCATAGCAATTGATTATCATCAAACTCGAAAATGGAAAAAACAAATATTATTTGACAATATCCAAAATCGAGCATTTACCACCTTCAATACTCGATGGGGAGAAAAGGTGCAAGAAATTGATTTGGAAAAAGGAACATTAGGAATAGCAATGCCCATTGATTTTGCCTATATCGAAAAACCAAAAGTAAGGAATGGCTACTTGTATTTTTTATACAAAAATGCTTGGGCTGGCGAGCGGAAATTAATTTTACATCGAATGGAATTAGATTAAAATAATATTTATAACAATATAAATACGTAATATAAAAACTTAATTACACGAAGGAAAATATGAGGAATGAACGATACATTGGAAGTTATGAAGGAAGTGAAAAAGGGCCTTTGCTGATTGTCTTTGGAGCGATGCATGGGAATGAACCGGCAGGTGTCAAGGCGTTGGACTTGATGTTTAAGATGTTGGAAGTAGAGCCGATCACCAATCCTGATTTTCATTTTTGTGGGAGATTAGTTGGCTTGATTGGAAATATTCGAGCAAGGGAAAAAGGAGTGAGATATCTTAATCGAGATTTGAATCGACAATGGACTCCTGCAAATGTGGCTCGAATTCATGACTCAAAATTGGAAGATCTGGATGAGGAAGATTTAGAAATAAAAGAATTATTGGAAGTCGTTCATCACGAGATTGAAACTTATCAACCTGAAAAATTAGTCTTTTTAGATTTGCATACGACGACTGCTTTTGGAGGTATTTTTTCTCTTCCTCAAGAGACTGAGGAAGGTATTCGTATAGCTCTGGAGTTACATGCGCCAGTCATCAGAGGTTTATTGAAAGGGGTAAAAGGAACGACGTTACATTATTTTAATAATGAAAATTTTGAACCAGATACCGTTGCGGTGACTTTCGAATCAGGGCAACATGATGAGCAACTCTCGGTGAATCGAGCGATTGCTGCCTTGACTAATTGCATGCGAACAATCGGTTGTGTGGAAGAATTACATGTGGAAAATAGACACGATTCGATTTTGATTGAGTACTCGAAAGGTTTACCGAAGATTGCAGAGTTGATTGCGACTCATCCTATTTTGCCTGATGATAATTTTGTGATGGCTCCTAATTATAAAAATTTTCAGCGGGTAAAAAAAGGTGAAATTTTAGCAACAGATAAAAATGGAAATGTGGTGGCGAAGCAGGATAGTTTGATTTTGATGCCGCTGTATCAGAAGCAGGGGGATGATGGTTTCTTTTTGATTAAGAGCTTAACCCCCGACCCCTAAAGGGGAGTTTTGGCTTTCCCTCTGGATAGAAATCTACTTTCATTGATTTGAGTTTTTGCTTCTATGAAGATTGGGGAATTATTTATTAAAAATAATTCCCCAATTCTATATGAAGTAGAATCATTAAATCAATGAAAGGATACTTACCTACTAAGAATGAAGTTCCTTTTTTTTTCTAAAACTAATTTCTGAAAAAAAATTGGGGAACTATTCGTAAAAAAATAGTTCCCCAATCTTCCTAGAAGTAAAATCTTAAATCAATGAAAGGATGCTTTCAATCAAAAAGATACCCAAAACGCCCCTTTAGGGGTCGGGGGTTTCAGTTTGCTCCACATCAATATTCGTCATCACCGCCATACAAATAAAAAAGAACGATCCAATCTTATCCGTCTCAATCATATCATTGATAAGTAACAAACAATCAATAATAATCACCGTCAAAATTACGGTCATCACAATATGTTTTTTCATCGGGTCTTTAGTTTTGTGATAGACCGTTTCTCCTCGAATCAAAAAGTAAAAACACATCAGCAAAAATAAAAACGCTCCAATAAATCCTTGCTCCACAATCAACATCAAATAGTAATTATGAATACCTGATTGCTCAGGATTATCACTCACATAAGTTTCAAAACTAGTGACGGTATAGCCTTTGTAAAAACCATAAAAGTTCCCTGGGCCAAAACCAGTCAACGGTTCTTTTTGACTCATCTGATAACCTGCGACCCAACGATAGACTCGTTCCATCGTCGAAATATCTTCCCCTTTTGCAGTAGCTGAAATCAAATTATCGAACTGATTATGCGTAACCGTATTTTTAAATTCAGGGGCATAATCCATATAAGAATTATCAGTAATCAAATGTACGACTACTCCTAAAGCAATCGCCACCGCCAATCCAACGGCAACCTTCATCAACCGAAAACGAATAATTTGCACCGCTGCAATCGCAATCGCAATACCAACATAAGCTGCTCGTGTGTACGATAATTGCACAGCCACCAAACCAATCAAAAGTGCTACAATTAAAAACCACCAAGTCTTAGAATATTTAGGATACCATTTTTTGACATACCAAATGAATGGTAAAAACAAGGCGACGATGCAACCATACATCACATGATTTCGATAAAATGGGCCAACGCAAAAATTGATTTCTTTAAATGAGAAACCAGTCGCCGCATGCCGAATCATCACATAAAATATCGTTGCGAAAATGGGAAAAAAGAAAAACCAAAATAATTTTTTAAAATCTTTAGCTGTTTTGATGAGCTGGCCTGCCATGAAATAAAAGACGAAGACATACCAAAATTTTGCAAGTAAAAATTTTATAGAAACTAAATAATCGTAGGAATGAAGTGTCGTGATAAATGTCCAAAGCAAATGCAAAACCACAAATATCGTGATCGGATGTTTGTAAAACTCCTTGCCAATATTTTTTAAGTTTTTGATAAAATACAAAAGGTAGACGAGCATCAATCCGATGATCAAAAGCTCTGGTGGGAAGTCTGTTCCAAGCCCTCCAGGTAAGGTCATTTCCACCGAAAATGGAATGAAAAATAAGGTAATGAAAAATAAAATTTTAAAGTCTACCACCGCCAGAAAGCCAATTAAAAGAACTAAAGGCAACCCAGCCAAAAAATAAAAATCAGTTGCCGCTGCAATAAATAAAGACAACAAAATGACTGCTCCAAAAATTGTAAATAATTTTTGAGAAATACTTTCTGTCGATATGCCAAGTAGCTTTGCAAACATCTTTTGGTGATTAGTGATCAGGTGACAATTACTCTTGACTTAGTTTTTTCCAATCCACATCTTTGTAATTTTCCAAAACCAAAACGCCAATCAAGCTTAGAATAAAAGCAAGAATAACTGCACTGATCGTGATTAAGGCACGGCCTGGGCGAGATTTTACGACTGGGACAGTTCCATTTTCGACAACCATGATAGTTGGAATATAAGAATCATAACTTGCTTTAAGTTGTTTGAATCGTTCCCGGTCAATACTTATTTGTTCCCGAGCTTCTTGGTGTTCATCTTCCAATTCGTTGACCAAAGACATTCCACTATTAAAAAGAGCTAAGTTTTGTTCGAGACTTTCTACTTCTTTTTCAAAACCACTTACTTGTGCTCTTAGAAAAATAGAAGAGTCTCTTGCCGCACCTCTACCCATTTTTAAAACTTCTAATTTTGCTCTTGCTCCGATTAGTTGACCTCGTTGTTTAGCAACCATTTGTGCTAATAATTCACCTTGAGTTTCAGTATTAAAAACTTGATATTTTTTTCTAACTTTTGAAAGACTATCCCCCAGAATATAAAGAGATTGTTGTTTTTCCTTGATCGTTCCTTTCAATGAATTCATTCTTTTGGAATGTCCATCTTTGATCAACGCTTGAGCAATTTCTGTGGTTCTAATTCTCGCTGCATTTACTATTTCGGCAGCCTTTATACTATCTCTATCTTCTACCGCAATTTCAATTGCTTCGTATTTAGTTTTTTCTACATTATATAGTTTCCGAAACTTCTTCCGAACTTTATCCTTTGATTTTCGCTTGCTTGGATCGATTTCGTAATGATCATAAAGTTTAAATTTACTAATCAAATAAGTCACCAATTCGTTAGATTGTGCAATGGTCAAAAGTCGATCATTGTCAGTATCTTCTCCATAAATATCTCGATCTCTTTCGATTTCACCCACCGCTTCGGGCTTACCCAAGTCAGGACTTGCTGCATAAAAAACGGTGGTGGATTGATAATAGTCATCTAAGCCAAACCAAGTGATTAGAGCAGTTCCAATTCCTGCAATTAAACAAATTCTTAAGATAGGTTTTCGCCATCGTAAAAGAGTAGAAATGACGCCTAGTAGGTTCTCGTTATTTTCCATGTAAAGTTGTGATTATTCCGCAAAAGTAAACGTTTCGATTGAAATATTTACTCTTTTTTGTTTTGTTCTTTTATAAACGAACTATGTGAAATATTAATATTTGTAAAAAAAAATTAACGGTATATCGAAATGAGGAGATTTTCAATCTACTTGTACAAAACCCAAGTAATAATTAAATAAAATACTTTGTAAAATAAATGAAGTGGCAATGAGAATATAGGCTAAAAATTTCCACCGATAAGCATGGAAAAGCATCAAAAGAATGATAATTAAATTAGGAATTCCAAATGCTAAATATCGTTGAATGTGTAAATAATAATTCAAGTCAAAGCAAAGCCACAGTAAATTAAATAAAAATCCATAGATAATGAGTGCTTTTCAATTTTTGAGTTTTAAAAATATAAGATAAAAGCACTAAGAAAAAAGCAGTAGGATGGATATATCTATTGATACCTGTAAAGTGAGTAGACATAAAACCAGTACTATTGTCAGGAGAAGGATTCCACATCCATGTGGCATTAAAAAATAAAATGCTCATCAAACTCATACATATAAAGATGATTGAAAACAACTCATAGTTTTTTAATTGGCTTAATATTTCTTTTTTTCTAAACCAATCTATCAATAATTTTAATCCAACTATTGAAGTGAAAGCTCCAATCCAAAAACTTAAATAACTACCATTGAGATTCCAATAAGGAGTGTTATAACCTAGCGGGAAAATTGGACCATAATTAAATGCTCTACCCCAAATAGTAGATTGTAATTCAAAATAGATGAACCATCTTCCAGTTTGATAATATTGAAAAATGACAACCATTGAAACACCCAAAAGGCAAGGCAACAAATACTTGAATATTATCTTTTTCCAAGTTGTGGCAGATAGATTTTTTTCAATTGGTTGACTCATCAAAGTCATTCCAACAAAAGCAGGGATAAAAAATAAAAAGATAGGTCGAGTCAATGAAGCTAAAAATACTCCTACAAAAATATATTTCCATTTGTCCTTTATAATTCCATAAAGTATCGGAACACAAAAAAAGAAAAACAAAGATTCAGACAAAGGCACCCACATAAAAAATAAATAAGGCGATGCCATAAAAAAGCCCAAAGTTGTTCGATCAGGTTTTAAGATTTTGCATAAAAAACTTAAACTGAATAAATAAAGTAAGCCATTAAAAATACTAATTCCCACAAAATTCAAATTTGTACATCGCCATAAATAAGCGAACAAAGGGAAAAAACCTGCATTGTTAGAATGTTTGCCAGAGGCTTGGTAACCTTCACTCATTATGGAATGATAATATCCAGCATCACCACTATTTAAAGTGGTATTACTTGGCCAATTTTCTACAATATTAAAATGGTATAATACAATGTAAGTCAATACGGAAAGGGAAATATACGTAAATATAGGAAAGACATAATATTCTGTAAGTCGGTTGATTTTCACGTGTAAAAAAAAAATTATTGATTCCCAACAAAAATATAGAATTCGTATAGGTTTTTGAAAAAAAAAGCTGCCACAAATTTTAAAATCAGTAGCAGCTTTTTTTATTTAAAAATGAAAATTAAGCTTTGTCTCCATCCTTTTCTATAACGATAGGAGTCAACATTGGCAAATCAACCAATTCGGCTTCTTCACTATTGATACTTCCAAAACCCCAAAAACCACCTGAAGCCTTAGCAACATGCTTTGCAAAAGTGGTGAAGCTACGATACATCTCAGCTCCTAAATGATTAGTTAATTTTGCCAAAATCGGATTTAATTTTGCTAATCTAGCTGAAAGTTCTGCATTTCGTTCTGCCGTATCTTTTGGGACTATTTTTGCCCAACGAGCTAATCTTTCATGGTAATCTTTTCCGACGTGGTCATAAAAATCTTGCATGATCTCGCCACCTGAAAAACCTCGAATTTTAGTAATTTTTTCTGATTGTTTCAACTCTGCATCTTCGATATCTCCGTCAGCTCCTGCAATCAATAAGGTAATTACTGGAATTGCATCATATAATTCTTGTAATTCGTCGTCTGGTAGATTATTTAATTGATGTAACATTTTTTATGGGTATATTTTATTAAAAATAAATTTTGATTTGAGAACGCAAATATAATTGAAATTTTAGGTTGATAAATAGTAAATTCGATTTTTTATAAATTTTTAATAAAAATAAATTATGAGTGATAACCGAGAATTCGACATCATTTTTTGGGGAGCGAGTGGATTCACAGGAAGATTAGTTGCTGAATATATGGTGCAAAAATATGGCGTAAATGGTTCGGTAAAATGGGCCATGGGTGGAAGGAATGCTGTAAAATTAGAAGGCATCCAAAAAGATTTAGGTGCGGAAGAAATTCCACTCGTCATTGCCGATAGTCAAAAAATGGATACGCTAGAGCGGATGGTTCAACGGACAAAAGTAATTTGTACAACAGTCGGGCCGTATGCTCAATATGGTTCGCTACTTGTCGAAGCGTGTGTCAAACATCAAACGGATTATTGCGATCTCACTGGTGAGGTGCAATGGATGCGAAAAATGATCGACCAACATCAAGCTGCTGCACAGGCCAATGGCACTCGAATAGTGCACACTTGTGGTTTTGATTCGATTCCTTCAGACATGGGTGTTTATTTTTTACAAAAAAAATCAAAAGAACTCACGGGAGAATATTGTCAAAAAATCAAACTTCGAGTGAAGGCGATGAAAGGTGAAATGAGTGGTGGAACTTACGCAAGTTTGAGTAATGTCCTAGTCGAAGCAGAAAAAGATAAATCAATTTATTCCACTTTATTTAACCCTTATGGATTGAATCCGAAGGGAAAACAAAAAGGAAAAGATGGCGCAGATTTGAAGAGTGTGAAATATGATAAAGATGCGAAATCTTGGATTGCTCCATTTATTATGTCAACGATCAATACTCGAGTGGTTCGGCGAAGTCATGCATTGCAGGATTTTCCTTACGGCAAAGATTTTCAATATGATGAAGCGATGATGACTGGCCCAGGATTTCCAGGACGAGCCAAAGGAATGATGTTACTCATGGGAACTGGTTTGATGATGACTGCGAAGCCTGATTCTTTTATGAGAAATACGATGAATCGATTTTTACCAAAACCGGGAGAAGGCCCATCGAAGGAAAAACGGGAAAGTGGTTTTTACAAAATGTTGCTGATCGGAGAATTGGCTGATGGAACTTTAATTCAAGGAAGCGTGACGGGTGACCGAGATCCAGGTTATGGCTCTACCTGCAAAATGTTGGCTGAAAGTGCGGTCTGTTTGGCTTTGGATAAAGATAAAACACCAGAGGTTGCAGGTATGTTGACACCTTCGGTTGCTCTTGGAAATGTATTGTTAGAAAGGTTGGAGGAGAATGCAGGATTGAAATTTAAAATTTATGAAAAGTAGTCAGGTTTCAGGCTGGTCGCTGTGCTCTCGGTCAGGAGTCAGGGGCTTTTTGTATTCCCATTATTTTGCAACAAGTGCAACTACACTCTGGGGAAAACAAGAAGCACCTGATTCCTGACCGAGAGCACAGCGACTAGCCTGTGGCCTGACCCCTCTTAAAAAAGAAAAAATATGAAAGAAAAGGATTACTTCCAAAATCACATGCCGGGCAATGTTTGTTTTGGCTGCGGAAAAGATAACCATCAAGGATTAAAAATAAGTAGCTACTGGGAAGGCGACGAATCAGTTTGCATTTGGGAATCGCAAGAGAAATATCAAGGATGGGAAGGAATCTTGAATGGAGGAATTTTAGCGACTCTGATTGATTGTCATACGATGTGTACCGCCATGGCTGCAACTTATCAAGCCGAAAATCGCTCAATGGAAAGCGAACCAATTTATCGATATGCGACAGGAACTATTTCGGTAAGATATTTAAAACCAACTTCCAATACTAAGCCGATCGAATTACGAGCAAAGGTCAAAGAGATCAAAGGTCGAAAAGTGGTCATGTCTTGCATCGCAAAATCTGATGGTGAAATTACTGCCGAAGCGGAGGTGATAGCGATTCGGGTTTTTGATAGTAGCAAGGATGAGGAAAGTATTTTTGGATAAAAGAGTTGTTTGCCGTAATCCGATTCTCCGAATCGTTAACCGTTCGACGACTTTTCAAGTCGTTTTTTATTTCTTCGATTTAGAAAATCGAAGAACGAGAAACTATTCGGATAATCGTATTACGGAAGGTCGCAAAAAAATCCAACTCTCAATTTAAATATCAGGAGAGGATTTTATTGAATTTGGGTTTGTTTTGTCATGAATTAACTTTTCCTAATTAGATAGGATTAGTTTAAGGATTAGATTTTAACAATAAAATTGAATGAAGGAAAACGCCTTGGAGGATAGTGGTACTTGAGTTTTGGAAAAGAAATCAAGTACAGCAAGGCAATGATGCCTTTCAATTAAGTGTTTTTATTTGTGGTTTTTTGATTTCCTAAAATGTTAATTTAATCCTTTAATTGGATAGGATAAATTTAAAGAGACGAGACCTTTTCAGTTAGCATAAATCTTGCAAAGGAATGCAAACTAAATAGATTCAGAATTTTCACTACTTCTTTTGGCCTTATTTCCCCCTTTGAAATCAATCATTTATCCAGATAAACTCATGCTTTCAAAGCAAAAACTAAGAACAAAATAAGCGACCGAAAATTCTGAATCTATTTTATTCGCATTCCAAAGATCAATACAAACCTTTCATTTTTGTAAAAAAGGAAAAAGAAAAGCCTT
>Ga0209712_10001142_pt1 | contig 22785 bp, 21 predicted proteins | sample ArcOceMetagenome_FD_187443 | JGI IMG/M metagenome (GOLD analysis project Ga0209712, IMG submission 187443) | Marine eukaryotic phytoplankton communities from Arctic Ocean - Arctic Ocean - Greenland ARC118M Metagenome (SPAdes) (version 2) | ecosystem: Environmental > Aquatic > Marine > Oceanic...
TTGAGGTCATCCTTATCGAGTCGGTTCTGAATATCGAGCGCGACCTCATTGTAGGCATCGTTAAATCCCGAGTGGATATTGCCACCACTGGGGCAGGCTACGGCTATGGCACGGGCATCGGCTTTTATATCTCTAATGCTGCTGGCTTCGGTCCCTCTAAAAGCGAGAACTGCAAAATCGCTATTGGCCACGATAATGGCTTGAGTGCCCTTACTGTCAAAGGTCTCTGCCAGCTTGAGGCTGAGCAATGTCAAATTGACTGCCAAATCCATGGCTTCTTTTTTATGGTCATAGCCGACAAGGTCGATCAGTTTTGTTAGCGCCGACTGCTTGCTCTGATCGGTAAGTTTTTTGATAGCCTTCAGAAAATAGTCTTTCTGCGGCTCATCTGGGAACAGGGGATTAAAGCGAAGGTAAGAGAGCTCTGCAATACAGGCCATAAGCCAGCTAGTCCTGTCGCTGTATGCTTTGCGATAGGCTGGGAGCTTCTTTTTAAGCAAATTGTCTATTTCATCTATGTCGGTTTGGGATTGCGCGAGAACTGTCGTCATCTTGTTAGCCTCCAAGTTGTTATAAGAATAATTCCTATAGCTAACAGTAGTTAGGATATCGAGCATTTCCAGGCTAGACGTGAATCAAAGGAGGGGCTGCAGATCTGCAGATCATTAAATCTAAGTAGAGAAGGCATAGACGCGTGGACCATGGTGCAAGAAAAGCGCCGGGACGCTGAATGCCGAAAGATTGCCAGGTCGTAGCATCTTCACTGAGGCTATTTCGATTAGCTACTTGATGATTGGAAAAATCATCGGAACAGGCTCATTCCACTGCAGTAATATTTGTCGGGAGATTAGCATACCTCCTGAATACAGATATTATGATCAGTTAAAGTAGATCATAATTAATTCTTGATATGCTTTTACTTATCAAATATTGAGGTTATTTTGTACTGTGATATGTTAATGTATATCATATAGTTATGTTTGATATAGAAAAGTAGATCGAAATGACGTATTTAAACGACCAGACACTCAAAAGCCTACGCGAGGCTCGCCGGAGGAAGGGGCTTAGCCAAAGAGAGTTAAGCGCCAAGTCTGGTGTACCCCAAAGCCATATATCCAAGATAGAAAGTGGGGCGGTTGATTTGCGAGTGTCTAGTCTAGTCGCTTTGGCGCGTGCTTTGGATTTAGAGCTTGAACTTGTTCCCAAGAAAACAGTTCCCGCGGTGAAATCTATCGTGCGCATTAGCACGAGCGCTGATGTGGCAAATATACAAAAGATGATTCAAAAAGAAATGGATCAATATAAGAAGGCGATAGCGGCGATAGATCAAATCCCTTCCATCGCAAACAGTGATTTGGAGACGTTAAGGAAAGCCGTCGCGGATATCGATAGCTTTAAGCTCGACAATTCAGTGTTAAAGGCGATTTCATCATCGAGACGCGCTATTGAAGAGGCGATGAAAAAAAGCCTAGAGAACCCATTGCGTGAAGCAGTGGAACCCAGTGTCGCTGTTCAAGAGGCGATGAAGAAAGCGGTTCGTCAAATGGGTTCTCTTCGAAACTCTCTGGCACATAGCAACCCTGTTAAATACACTAAGGCATCTGTGCCTGCATATAGCCTAGATGGGGGTGACGATGAGTAGTAATGTATCAACCCTCAATGTCTTTCTCTATGATGAGCTGGTGGGCACGATTACCAATGTTGGCAGTGACCGCTCTCTGTTTGCATTAGCACAAGATTATATTGAGAATGCTGACCGCTCAACACTAAGTCTCGGTTTCAAAGACTCTCTTGGTGAGTTGATCACGGACTTTAAGCCCACACAAACAAAGCTCCTACCCTTCTTCTCAAACCTTTTGCCGGAAGATGAAATGCGCAGGTATTTGGCTGAGAGGGCCAGTGTGAATCCTGAGCGCGAGTTCTTCTTGCTCTGGGTGTTGGGTCAAGATTTAACTGGGGCGGTGACTATCAAACCTGCTGATGGAGAAGAGCTTCCTCCGGGTGTTAGTGAGTCAGTTGACGGAGATAACGAGTCTAACGACGGTGCGATGCGTTTTTCTTTGGCGGGAGTTCAGCTAAAATTCTCCGCCGTTCAGCATGCCTTGGGTGGATTGACGATTCCTGCCACAGGTATGGGCGGGTCGTGGATTGTGAAACTGCCCTCTAGTAAGTTTGGTGGCGTGCCAGAGAATGAGTTTTCCATGATGGAGCTGGCAAGAAAAATGGGTATGGATGTTCCCGAAACACAATTACTTAATATTGGGAATATTGAAAATATTCCTGACGGGATCGGGCAGTTTGGGCATAGTGCTTTTGCGATCAAGCGGTTTGATCGAGTAGACGGCGGTGGCTCTGTTCATATTGAAGATTTTGCGCAAGTATTTGGTGTCTACCCGAACGACAAATACAAGAAAGCCAGTATGCGCAATATTGCAGAGGTAATAGGAATAGAGGGGCAGGAAGGTGATATAGCAGAGTTTATCCGCAGGTTGGTATTTAACACGCTCATAGGCAATGCGGATATGCATTTGAAGAATTGGTCGCTCATCTATAACGATAAGCGCTCGGCCTCTATTGCGCCAGCCTATGATTTTGTTTCAACAATTCCCTATATCGCGGATAAGAACGCCGCGTTGAAAGTCAGCAGGAGCAAGAATTTTGCTGACTTCACCATGGATGAATTGTCCCATTTGGCGGCAAAGGCACGGTTGCCAGAAAAGCTGGTATTGGATACAGCTGAAGAGACGGTCTCTCGCTTTCACGAGATATGGCAGAAGGAAAAAAACAATCTAGCACTTAGCAGTGGCGTGATTGAAAAAATCGGACAGCATTTGGATACGCTTCCAATAGCTACAACAAAGTAACCCGGTAATGGGTAAAAATAAGGATTTAAGTGGTATGGGTGATAGCAGTTTGGCCAATAAAATCAATAAGAGACGCACGTTTGCTATTATCTCTCACCCGGATGCCGGCAAGACCACGATCACCGAAAAGCTCCTGCTGCTCGGCAATTTGATTCAGGTAGCGGGCACGGTTAAGGGCCGCAAGAGCGATCGCCATGCCACATCCGATTGGATGGCCATGGAGAAAGAGCGTGGAATTTCAGTAACCTCCTCAGTAATGCAGTTTCCCTACCGTGATTGCATGGTCAATCTGTTAGATACGCCGGGCCACGAAGATTTCTCTGAGGATACCTATCGCACGCTGACAGCGGTGGATTCATCTCTGATGGTGATCGACGGCGCCAAGGGCGTGGAAGCTCGAACGATTAAATTAATGGATGTTTGCCGTCTGCGCGATACGCCAATCTTTGCCTTTGTTAACAAAATGGACCGCGAGATTCGCGAGCCCATCGAGCTGTTGGATGAGATCGAGAGCGTTCTAAAAATTAGAGCTGCACCGATTAACTGGCCAATTGGCATGGGCCGCGGCTTTCGCGGCGTCTACAACCTCTACACCGATACCATCCATGTCTATGTTCAGGGCAAGGGCCACACGCTGGCAGACGATATTCAAATCAAAGGTCTGGATTCCCCTGAAGCTCGCGAAGCCTTGGGTGATTATGCCGATGATGTGCTCGAAGAGCTGGAGCTGGTTAAGGGTGCGACCAATATTTTTAATATGGATGATTTTCTCGCTGGCCGCATGACCCCAGTATTTTTTGGCACTGCCCTGGGTAACTTTGGCGTCCGTGAGATGCTCAATGACTTCGTGCGCTGGGCGCCGATGCCCCAGCCCCGAGCTACGGACAAGCGTGAAGTGGTTGCCGAAGAGAGTGCTTTCAGCGGCTTTGTGTTTAAGATTCAGGCCAATATGGACCCCAAACACCGTGACCGTATTGCCTTTTTACGCATCTGTTCCGGCACCTACAACAAAGGCATGAAGATGAAACATGTGCGCACTGGCAAGACTGTGCGCATTGCCGATGCCTTTAGCTTTAAAGCGGGCGAGCGAGTCTCTCTCGAAGAGGCTCATGCTGGGGATATTATCGGCCTGCACAATCATGGTTCGATTCAAATTGGTGATGCCTTTACTGAGGGCGAAGATCTGAAATTTAGTGGTATTCCGCATTTTGCCCCTGAACTGTTTAAGCGTATTCGCCTAAAAGATCCACTCAGAGCCAAGCAGCTGCAGAATGGTATTCGCCAGCTTTCTGAAGAGGGTAGCACTCAGGTGTTTTTCCCTTTCCGTAACAACGATATTATTGTTGGTGCTGTCGGCCAGCTGCAGTTTGAAGTTGTGGCCTATAGATTGCGTGAAGAGTACGGTGTGGAAGCGATCTATGAAGCGGTTAATGTGCATTCCGCGCGCTGGACTGAGTGCGACGATAACAAACAACTTGAGTCATTTAAGAATAAAACCCAGGATAACCTGGCAGTGGACGGGGGTGGCCATCTAACCTACTTGGCGCCCACCAGAGTCAACCTGTCTCTGACTGAAGAGCGTTACCCAGAAATTGCATTTCGCTCTACAAGAGAGCACTAACAGCTCCGCCTACAAAAATAATAAGAGCTAAGAGAGGTCAGGATGAGTGTTAAAAAAGTAACTGTAAGTCATGATATGACCCCCGTGCATCTGCGCGCCAATCGCTCGGCCTTTGCTATGTGGTTTGGACGGACAGTGTTGCGTGTATTTGGCTGGCGTGTGGAGGGTGAAATTCCCAATCACGAGCGGTTACTGATTATTGGCGCACCGCATACCTCCAACTGGGACTTCGTCTATGCCATGGCGACGATACTGGCTATCAATATCAAGCTGCGCTGGCTCGGCAAACACACCATTTTCATACCCGGCGTGAGCTGGTTTATGGAATGGCTTGGTGGCATTCCGGTTAATCGCGGTCAACCTGAATCCATAGTGGATAGCGTCGCTCGCTTAGTGGCAAAGGATAAGGGCATTGTTATCGGCTTGGCCCCTGAAGGAACCCGTAAAAAAGTTACGACATGGAAAACCGGGTTTTTGCGCATTGCCGACGCCATCGATTGTAAGATTTTTCTGATCGGCTTAGATTTCCCCAACAAGCGGATAGTGCTCGATCAGATGTTTGAGCCCACCGGCGATCACGATGCCGATATTGCCACGCTGCAGGAATTTTACAGCCGCTACGAAGGCAAGTACCCGGATCAATTTTAGACCTTAGCTTTAGACCTTAGCTTTCGACCTTAGCTTATGTCAGAGAGGCTTGTTTTAAAGAGCTTTTTTTAAAAGGTTTTGTTAAATGGACTTATCAACTGTTACTCAAGCCAGCTTGGTTGGCGTCGCTTTTTTTGCCGGCCTGATCTCATCGATTGCCGGCTCTGGCGGCATCCTCACACTGCCGGCGCTACTCTGGGCAGGGTTGCCACCGCTCAATGCTCTAGCCACTAATAAAGTACAGAGTTCCATCGGCACACTGTCCTCAGCGTGGAATTTCTTTCGCAACGGCCATATAGACATCAAGCCTCTACTGCCTGTTTTACTCATGGGTTTTATCGGCTCAGTGATCGGCACTTTGGCAGTGCAGCAGCTCGACAGTGAGATTCTTTTAAGGCTAATCCCATTTCTATTAATAGCCATTGCCGTCTACTTCTTATTGATGCCAAAAGTGTCCGCGGCCAATCCACAGCCTAAAATCAGTCAGGCCTGGTTTGCCTGCACCGCGGGACTGGGGATGGGTTTTTACGGTGGCTTCTTTGGCCCGGCGATGGGATCAATATTTCCTTTCTTGCTAGTCTGGTTGGTGGCGCGCAATCTGGTTACCGCCACCGCTGAAACCAAGCTGATGATCTTGGTGGTCAATGGCACCTCAGCGCTGATATTTATTGCCGGTGGCCATGTGTTGTGGGGCTTGGCAATCGCCATGTCTATCGCCCAAATGATTGGCGCACGCCTGGGTTCCAATCTGGTTATGACACGCGGCAGCGGTTTTGTGCAGCCGATTATCACCACTGTTACTCTGCTTATGGCGATCAAATTATTGTTCTTTGCCTAAGTCTTGCTTAAGCTGGGGTCATGAACTTTATCATCACCCTGATACTCTCCTTCGCGCTTATCCTGACTGCACTGCTGGTGTTTCGCTATATAGGCCTGCCGTTCTATAGGGTTGAACCGATTAACGTCAAAGTCTTGCTTGAATCCGTGCTCGAAGGGCAGGCCACCGAAGCCGACTGGGATGTGTTTATTGGCATGACGATCCGGCATAATCCCGACCTTGATGAGATACGCCTGCAATGTGCTATGTTAGCCGAGCGCGAAATGAGCCTGCGCGAGGGGCGAGTGCACTTTTCCTCAGCGGGCCGCAGTGAATTGAGTGCCATATTAACGCGCATGAATAACGAATTATTGCCAGATACGGAGCATCACCATGATTGACAAAACCTCGCCCATCGCACGGTTTTTGGTTATTGCCGCGGCCTTTGTAGTGGTAGTCACCGGCCTCAAAATGGCTGGCGAGCTGCTGGTGCCTTTTCTATTGGCTGTGTTTATCGCCATGATTGTCTCGCCGCTGCTCAGCTGGCTGAAACACCGCAATATTCCCAGCGCCATAGCGATCCTGATGATTGTGGTATTGATCATGCTCGTGGGCCTATTGCTCACCGCCGTGATTGGGTCCTCAGTGGAAAACTTTCGTCAAGACATTCCCCTATATACGGAAAAATTATCCGCCTTGAGTGTCAGCATGCAGTCCTGGCTGAGCTTGCAGGGTATAGAGATAGCCCCTCAGCAGTGGCAGGACAGCTTTGATCCCAGTGTGGTGATGTCCTTTGCCGGTAGTACATTGGCCTCATTTGGCAGCGTAATGACCAATGCCGTAATGATCCTGCTGACAGTAATTTTTATCCTCACAGAGAATGTTGGTTTCGGCGAGAAGCTGCGCTTGGCCCGGGGCAAGGATGTTTCAGAGGAATGGCTCAACCGCTTTTCAGAAAGCGTGCACAGCTACTTAGCGATTAAAACCGGTATCAGTCTGATCACCGGTCTACTGATCTTTATCTGGCTGACCATTTTGGGCGTAGACTATCCCGTGCTCTGGGCTCTGTTGGCCTTTTTACTTAACTTTGTTCCCACTGTGGGCTCGTTTATCGCTGCCGTGCCAGCGGTACTGTTGGCAACTGTCCAGTTGGGGCTGTTCTCCGCAGGCTTAACCCTGGCCGGATTTGTGGTCGTTAATCTGGTGATGGGCAATGCCGTCGAGCCGCGCTGGATGGGCAAAGGTTTAAATCTCTCGCCACTGGTGGTCTTTGTTTCCTTAGTGCTTTGGGGCTGGGTGCTGGGTCCCGTAGGCATGCTGCTGTCGATCCCGCTGACGATTATGATCAAGATTGCTCTGGAAAATCAGGAAGAGACCCGCTGGATTGGAGTGTTGTTGGGTTCGGGTACAGTGTCGGAGATGGATGAGACGGAAGATGAGGTTGGGCTGTTGTCTGATGAGCAGAGTGCCAGTTAGTTGAGGGATTGTGCTCAGGTGCATCTCTAGCTGTCGGGAATATCGATTATAAGATCAGTAACCCCAATATCTTTGCCAAGTTGGTTTAGCAATGTACTCGCTTGGCCTCGATGATGGGTTTGATGATTAAAAAGATGGAATACGACTTCGCCGAAATTCTTCTGATACTCTTCTGCTACTCTAAACCCTAAGTGTTTCCATATAAAAAGTCTTCTTAAAAGTCACTTTCATCCGTTTCCGAAATCCACTTTATAATCGTTTTATCCAGCTCTATTCTGGATTTGTAAAGCTCTCTGATGTCACTGAAAAGTATGTCATTTAATGCGTTTGGTGCTGGGTAGTGCTCTAGCGATAATAAAGATATGTATTTGTCTGAGTGACTCTTAAATCTCGACAGCCACAGAATATCTCCGATAAATATGTGGTTGAGTGTCTCTATGACAGAATCAAAAAATGCGCCCATATTTCTTCTTAGGTCAAAATGGCCCAACTCCATGGCCATCGAGAACAGCTGTGAATTCAGTCGTTGATTGTACTTAGCCATTATCTCGAAGTGATTCTTGAATCCTAAATTCGTCATCCTTAGTTGGTGTCGTTTACTTTTGTTAAAAGTAGACCAACTCCCGAGTGAATTGCGGGTATATTCTTATTCACACTGAGTAGACCTAGCGTCACCGCGTTAGAAACGCAGTACCCTCGACTCACCGGACTGCCACCCGGCCATTTTTTTTGAAAAACCGACTGAATCCGAGATGGTTGTGAACAGCATCACGTCTATACTCCCTAACAGTTGTTATTATCGCGGCAACTTTTGTCTCGGGATGAGACTCAATATGTGACATACAGCTCGCGACCGAGAAACGCGGCTACTCTTACAACGGATGTAGGATATAGATCAATGAATGCACAGCTCAGTGCCGTCAGGAATAAAGGTTTTACACTATTAGAACTACTGGTCACGGTGTCTATAGCCGCGATTCTTCTCGCCGTTGGCGTGCCCTCCTATGTCACATTTATCGATAATAATCGGGTCACCTCTCAAGCTAACGATATGCTCTATAGCGTCAATATGGCGCGCAGCGAAGCTATTAAGCGCGGCACTGAAGTGCGCTTGGTGTCTGTGGCTGGCAGTGACTGGAGCGGTGGTTGGAATCTGGTCGCCGACACCAATAATGATTCAGACTTTGACGACCCCGCAGATATTTTAATGCAGTGGGAAGCGCTGAATGGCGATGGCTCTCTGGCTATAGCTGCAACTAATTCTCCCACTGATACCTACATGGCATTCACCTCTCGCGGTGGGCTTTCTCCCAGTAATGCCTCCTTTGTCTTCACTTTAGAACCGGGGGATTGCGATGCGATCGACTCGAGAATCATCTCCCTTCAGCCCAGTGGCCGAGCATCGGTCAGCCATGGAGATTGCAGCTAATGAAGAGTTTAAGTAGGGGGCGTTATCGCCAGTCTGGGCTCAGCATGATTGAGGTGCTGATTGCTATTTTGGTTTCGGTAATCGGGTTGTTTGGGGTGATGAAAATGCAGCTTAGCGCAGTCTCCAATACCCATAGCGCCTATTTGCGCAGTCAGGCGGCAGTAGTTTCTAACGCGATGATTGACCAATTGCGCGCTAACTCAAACGGGGCCCTAAGCGGCGATTATAATTTGGCGCTCACTGCGTCACCTCCTATAAGTGGTGGACTTGAAGTGGCAGACCTGACTCAGTGGCGCACTGACCTAGCGACCATACTGCCCTCCGGTGGTGGCTCTATCGCCTGTGTTTCGGCCACGCAGATCTGTACTTTGGTGGTGCAGTGGGATGACAGTCGCGGGTTGTCTGGCGGTAATGCCCAGCAGTTTAGCCTTACTGTGAGGTTGCAATAATGGGATCTTTACCGATGTCTCTGAAGGGACAGTTAAAAAAAGGCAAGTTGCAAAAGGCCCAGTTAAAAAGGGCCCAGTTAAAACATTCGGCTGCTCGTCAGAGTGGTTTGAGTATGGTCGAATTATTGGTCGCCATGGTCATTCAGTTTATTTTGCTGGCGGCGATGATTTACGTCTTCAGTGGCAGCAAGCAGATGTTTACGGTTAATGAACAGATGGCCCGAGTGCAGGAAAATGGTCGCCATGCCACCGATGCGCTGCTCTATGATATCCGCATGTCTGGCTATGCTGGCTGTCGCAGTATGGAAGACATTACACCGAATATCATTGCCAATTCACCGCCGACCTTTGCCAGTTTAAGCGATGGCTTGACCGTCTTTGAAGGCGGCACTGGCTGGACTAATCCCACCAGCCTGACAAGGGTTGCCGGTACTGATGTGATTACCCTGCAGTCCATACGCGGCGGTGGTATTTCATTAACCGGCAATATGGGAACGGACAATGCCAATATTCAAATTACCTCTAATCCCGATGGGCTGGTGGCCAACGATTTTATCTTGATTTCCGATTGTTCCAGTGCTGATTTATTTCGCGCCACATCAGTTTCTAATGGTGGGACCATAACCATTGCTCACGCCAATAGCACCAATACAACCAATCGCCTTTCCAAAGCCTATCAGACTGATGCGCAAATTTTGTCCTTCGATGCCCACACTTATTTTGTCGCTGTGGATACCGCTGGCGAGCCGGGCCTCTATCAATATTCACTAAACACTAATAGCGCCATGCTGCTGACATCTGGTATTGACGATATGCAGCTATTACTGGCCGAAGACACCGACGGAGACCAAGAGCCCGATGTCTATGTCGATGCCAGCGCGGTAATCGATTGGGAAGCGGTAATCGGAGTGCGTGTTGGTCTGTTGCTGCAATCGGCGAATGGCATTGCCAGTGCTCCAAGATCATTTAGTTTTAACGGTGCTGAAGCCAATGCTGGAGATGATATGCGTATCCGTAAAGCCTTCTGGAGCTATGCCGCTCTGCGCAACAGGATTAATTAAATGAGTAAAAAACAGCTTTCAATACAGCTTCCTAAACAACAGATTTCACAAAGGGGTGCGGTACTTATCTCGGTGATGATTTATATGTTGGTCCTCTCCATGCTGGGCATCTCGTCAATGCGTGGCACTGCTATGGAAGAGCGCATGGCGTCCAATGAGTGGGAGCAGTCACGGGCCTTTCAAGCCGCTGAATCAGCCTTGATTGACGCTGCTCAGTGGTTTTTATTTCAGCCGGATTTAATTGAGTCCAGTGCCGATGGTACCAGCGGCGTCTGGCAGACCGGTTCTATCTCTGATGCGATCGGCTCATCGAGCTTTGACTGGTCGAATAGCGGGCTTGTTTATGGCAGTAGCTCGGGTAGCGGCACCAGTCTATTTGACGATCTCTATGGGATGCCGCGATATGTTATCGAAGAGTCAGGTTTTGAACCTTCGGACAATGACCCCGACACCTTGGCGACACGCACCGGCGTTTTCTATTATCGCGTTTCAGCACTGGGTAATGGGCGCTCACAGGGTGCTCGGTCGGTTCTGCAAACGACATTAGAAAAACACAATAATTGAGACATAAAACTGATGAAAAAAGAATCTAGAAGCGCGCGATTTTTTCTCTTGAGCCCTCTGCGGATAAAGAGCCCTCTGCGGATAAAGAGCCCTCAGCTAATAAAGAGCCTTCTGCTAATAAAGAGCCTTCTGCTGATAACCAGCTTAAGTGTCAACTGGCAGGCTGTGGCAGAGCAGTTTGACCTGAGTGACACACCGCTATTTACACTAGCCGGAGTCGACCCGAATATTATCTTAACCATGGATGACTCCGGCAGTATGGCTTGGTCATTTATGCCAACCAGCGTTGGCGATTACCGCTCAACTAAAAGAGCCAAGTCCGCGGCATTTAATAAAATTTATTATGACCCAGAGATTCTCTATGATCCCCCAGTCGATGAAGAGGGTGTCAGTTTGGGTAATGCTTCATTTACCGCCGCCTGGGACGACGGTTTTAATAAAACTGGCAGTGGTAGCTGTGCTAAGAATCTTTCCACGAGTTATAGACCGAGCTGGGGCGGTATCAATCAGACTCACTGTGGTTCGTCGAATTATTCTGATGGCTTCTATTATCGCTATTCTAGCTCGACGTCGGAGCCAGGTTACTACTACCTGTTCGATGATTCGCTAAATAATTGCAATGGCACAGTGGGCGATGATGACTGCTATAAAAAGGTTGTGGTTAGTGCGACATCTGGCAGTGGTGTTACAGACAGTGCGGATGAGCGGACTAATTTTGCCAACTGGTACTCCTATTACCGCAAGCGTGTTTATGTCACCAAGACCGCTGCTTCTCTAGCCTTCTCACATTTTAATTCGAATATTCGTGTTGGCTATCAGCGTATTAACAACAGCACACTAGCCGGGGTGCAGCCATTTTCCGGCACGCGCAGGGAAACATTTTTCAATTGGTTGCTAAGCCTGCCAGCCAACGGTGGCACGCCATTGTTAACCGCCATGAACAAGGTGGGAGAGTATCTTGAGACTGCAGCTCCCTATAGAGATGCCCCCTCCGATGGCACCTCGGTAGAGCGCTCTTGTCGGCAGAATTTCCATATTATGATGACTGATGGTGAGTGGAATAGCGGCTCGCCATCTGGAATTGGCAATGCAGACAACAGTAGTCACAGCATCCTAGCCAATGATTATGGAGTCAATAACTATGTGCCCCGGGCGCCCTTTAAAGACAATAACTCCACCTACTTGGCAGATGTTGCTTTTCACTATTGGCATCGTGATTTGCGACCCGCGGCGACCAATAATGTGCCGCTGAGTGTCAGTGATCTGTCATCGGCTATCGATGGTGATGGTAACGCCAACAACAGTGATATTTTCTGGAACCCAGTCAATGATCCCGCCAATTGGCAGCATATGGTCAACTTTATGATTGGCTTAGGAGTGTCTGGCGAGCGCGATTTCCCTGATGACTATGATCAGCTAGTCGATGGTTCCAAGACCTGGCCCTCGGCAAGTGATGGTAATGATCAAGCGAAGGTTGATGATCTCTGGCACGCCTCAATCAACTCTCGCGGCACCTATTTATCGGCACAAAACCCCCAGGATCTGGTGTCTGCCTTTACCGATGTCATTAACAGTGTATTGGAGCGCACAGGTTCATTTGCCACTGCAGCACTTAACTCAGGCACTATTTCATCTGATACGGCACTGTTTTTTGCCCGCTTCACCACTAATGATTGGACTGGCAACCTGATTGCCCAGCCGATTTCGGATGGCAGCAACTGTGGCCCCATTGCACTGGGTAATATCTGTCCCTCTGCATGGGATGCCGCCTGTAGTTTAACCGGCGGTTTTTGTCCTGAGTTAAACCGAAGAGTATCCAAAACCAGACCCACAAATCGGGTGATTATTACTCGCCATGACGACGGCACAGCGATCCCCTTTCGCTGGGCAGCGGCGCTAGGGTCTGTCCGTAAGGCCTCATTAAAACAACCGGATAATAATCGTGGCAGCGCGCGGCTAAACTATCTGCGCGGCGCCCGAGGCCAAGAGATTGCCAAAGGCAATGGCGGCAGTTTCCGCAACCGTAAATCAGTGTTGGGTGATATTATCGCCTCAGTTCCGACCTATGTTGGTCCCCCAGAGCGGTTCTATTTTTCCTCCACTAATTTCACCGAAGGCGACAGCTATGCGGCCTTTAAAACCACCTATGCAAGTCGCCCAGCTATGGTTTATGTAGGCGCCAACGATGGCATGCTGCATGGGTTTAACACCCTAGATGGCAGAGAAAAACTCGCCTATGTGCCGGCGTCTATATTCGACAACCTGTGGCAACTATCTCAGCCAGACTACAGCCATAAAAACTTTGTCGATGGACCAATAACCTCTAATGATGTCTTCTATGCTGACAGTTGGCACAGTCTATTAGTGTCCGCTTTAGGCACTGGTGGGCAGGGCTATTTTGCGTTGGATATAACTAACCCCGCCGGCTTTGCCGAGAGCAATGCTGCGACGATCGCGCGCTGGGAATTCACCGATCAAGACGATGCAGATTTGGGCTACAGCTTCTCGAAACCCTCGCTAGTGCGTCTGGCCAATGGCAAATGGGGCGTTATTGTCGGCAATGGCATTAACTCCACCGAAGCCGACGGCAATGCTAGTAGCACTGGTAATGGGGTGATTTATATTCTCGATGCCGAAGACGGCAGCATTATTAAAAAACTCGATACCAAGGTGGGCACCGCGGACGACCCTAAAGGGCTGTCGCGGCCCAATGGCATTATTGGCACCAGTGTTGTGGATGCGGATGGCGACTTTATTGTTGACCGCGTCTATGGTGCAGATCTATTTGGCAATGTCTGGGCCTTCGATCTCTCCAGCAGTAACATTAATAGTTGGGGAACCGCCTATGGTTCCAGCGGCAGTCCTCAGCCACTGTTTGTCGCCGAAGTCTCTGGCGTTGCCCAGCCAATAACCTCTGACATAAAGGTTAAAAGTCATCCTACCTCTGAGGGCTTTATGGTTTATTTCGGCACTGGTCAGTATCTGGGTAAAAGCGATTTAATCGATAGCAGTCAGCAGACTTTTTACGCCATCTGGGATCGTGATGGCAATAACATTAATGGCTTTGATCGCTCGCGTTTGCTTGAGCAAACCATTACTAACTACAGTGCTCCGGCCACTGATCTGCGCGCTAGAGTAGTATCGGATACGGAGATTGTCTGGGACGACGGCTCCAATCCAGTTGATGCCAGTGAAAAACTTGGCTGGTATATAGATCTCCCTGAATCCGGAGAGCGTGTTCAGCAGCCGCCGACTCTGCGCGGCGGTCGAGTGATCTTCGTTACTCTGACCCCAGCCAGTGACCCCTGTGATGGAGAGGGCAGCAGTTGGTTGATGGAAGTGGATGCACTAAACGGCGGTCGTCTCGATGAGTCAGTGTTCGACTTTAATAAAGACCGTCAATTTAACGATTCCGATATGATTAATGTTGGCGATCTAGACGGTGACGGCAACGACGAGTATGTTCATGGGTCCGGCATTCAGAGAATTAACGCCGGCATCCTCTCGCGCCCGGGTATCGTCAATCACCCTGATGGTCGCACAGAATCTAAATATGTCACTACCTCTAAAGGCAACCTCGAATCGATACTCGAAGATTCCGGTCGCAATCGCCAGACGCCATGGCGAGAAATTCGATAAATAGGGAAACTCTTATGCACAGTTATCTAAGTCGTTTTAACAGTCTCTGGCTGGCCTTAATGTTGTCGTTGATCTCTTTGGGGGCAGTGGCTGACTCGGGGATAGATCCTAGCTGGCAAAAACATCGCGTCAGTATCAGTTATATAGATATTGAAAAGCGTCTTTTTGTGGCCAGCGATCGAGAGTTATTTGTACCCTTTAATACGCCGATTTATAACCCTCAGGGAAATCCCATCGCTCTGGTTAACTTAAAAATTGGCGACAGCATCTGGCTGTATGTCGAGCGCGGCAATAGCAAAGCGATTAAATTGATAGCGGTGAAGTAAAAAGGAATTCTACATGAGTAAAGCTAAGAGTCGAGCAGGGCAACGAAGGACCAGTGGTTTTAGCCTTATAGAGCTAATGATTGTGGTAGTTATTGTCGCCATCCTTAGCTCTATCGCCTATCCCAGTTATCTCAATCAGGTAACTCAGGCGCGCCGTGTAGATGCGCAGGCCGTACTCATGGACGCGACCCAGTTTATGGAGCGCTTTTACACTGAAAATAATCGCTACGATCAGGACACTGGAGGCACCGCCGTTGCGCTGCCTGCACAACTTCGAGAGTCACCGCGTGACAGTGGCACTAAGTCTTATGACATCACCGTGCAGGCCGCCACTGCCTCCACTTACACTCTCCAAGCAACACCGAAAAATGCCCAAGCTGGAGATGGATTTATACAAATCACCAACACCTTCGCCAAAGGCTGGGATAGTGACAGCAGTGGTGCCCTTAGCGCTGCTGAGCAGACTTGGAGTCAGTACTAAGGATCACTTGCGGAGACCCTCGGCAGACTCAGCAAATCTCACCTATATTCACTACAGGTTATATGGAAATTAACTTGGTATAAAAGGGTGAATATGAAATTCAAAATAATACTGTCGCTGTCATTGCTGCTCAACCTAGTAGCGGTCTGTTATATCTATACCACTAATGCTGCAGATGGCAGTGCTGCTGACACTGGCTCTGCAACATCAGTAGCCGACCCCTCTAGCTATGCAGCCTCTCACATTGAAATCGATTCAGTGGTTCAGCCGTATGAGCACAGCAACTTAGAGCGGTTGCGGGCAGTTGGTCTGAGCGACGAACAGGCAAGAATGCTTATTTTGCAGGAACTCAGAGCTCAAAATAGCGCCCGATCCCAGCTCTTTGATGATCAGTATTGGCAAGCCAGAAGCGCCGATGGATTAGCCCAGCAGATTGAAGCCAAAATAGAAGGTGAGCGTGCGCTGCGCAGTACTTTGGTGAGCTTGTTCGGCGATGCCTATAAGTCACTGGGTCAGGGTTTTTCTCCGCTGGTATCTCAGAGCTTTCTATCATCTAGGGATCAGATTGCATTGCGTGAGTATCAGCTGCGCTCTCAAAAAAATGGCATTGCTGACGAGCTGGCATCCAGCATTGATGAATTGGTCAGTGCTGAAATTTTAACTGAGAGTGGCGCCTTAGAATATCGCCTGCGCTACTCATCGCTGGCCTCCAGACTGCTTAGTTGTGGGGTACGTTTTACTGAGCAGAGCTTTCGTGACAGCTATATGGCCTTGGCGCCTATCTATGATAGTCAGCAGGGCTATGCCTTTGATGCCGGCACGCTTATGGCCCAGCGCAACAAACTCAAGCAGTTAATGGGTAATAACGACGGGTTGAAAATTCTGGCTAATCTGGACAACCGCTTTGCACAGCTCAAGGCGGCGAGCGAGCGCTATTATTTGAATGAAGACCAGATATTGTCGGCTTACAAAATTATCTCGGACGGTGAGGAAAAGATGATCGAAGGCTACTTTGTGCGCAAGTCCAATCCTCAGCAGGGTATCCAAATGATTAGAGAGGCGGCGCAGTATCGCGAGCAAAAACTTGCTGAGTATCTGGGTGAGGATATCAGTCGGTCATTGATGCGTGCCTTCACTAGTGCGCGGCCCGACCCAACTACTCCAGCTGGGATTCTCCTCAGTGGCTCTTAATTCTCTGGGCTTTTTATTTGCCGTGCACTTAATTGGCCTTGCACTTAAGCCGCCGTGCACTTAATTCAGCCGACTATTCCTCTAACAGGCTATTAATTGAGCTCGCTATCTGTAAAATACGACTAGATTAAACGCCCTTATGGCAGCCCTAAAGAGGATGACCCCGTCTTGAAAAACCTATCACATCTGTTCGAAAGAAACGTTAAGTGGGCCAGTGAGATTAAAGACAAGGACCCAGAGTTTTTTGCTCAGCTGTCGAAGCAGCAAGCTCCGGAGTATCTTTGGATTGGCTGTTCAGATAGTCGAGTACCGGCGAATCAGATAGTTGCGCTTCCCCCAGGTGAAATTTTCGTTCACCGCAATATTGCTAATGTTGCCGTTCACTCAGATCTCAATTGCCTATCAGTTATTCAATATGCAGTGGATGCGCTGAAAGTTAAGCATATTGTTGTCTGCGGTCACTACGGTTGTGGCGGCATCAAAGCAGCCATGGGCAATGAAGAGAATGGTCTGATTGACAACTGGTTGGGCCATATTAAAGACGTTAGTCGCTTTCACGCTGAGGAATTGAGTCAGTTGGAGGGTGACGAAAAGTTCAAGAGACTCTGTGAACTAAATGTCCTAGAGCAGGCGGCCAACGTGTGCAATTCCACTGTTGTTCAGAGTGCCTGGAAGCGCGGTGCCGACCTTTCAGTGCATGCATGGATTTACAGTATTGAAAATGGACTGTTGAAAGACCTGAGTCTGTCGATATCGTCTCCGCAGGATCTTGAGAAGTTAACCAGCTAATCTGCGGTTGGTTGGAGATCCCTCCACTGCGGTCGGGATGACATACTGTGGAGTCTCCCGACTTTCACTCATATGAAACCAAGCAGGTCATCCTAACCCGCTAATCAAGCCTGCCGTCCCAACCAAACCTGTCATCCCAACCAAACCTGCCATCCCAACCAAACCTGCCATACCAACCAAACCTGCCATACCAGCTAAACCTGCCATACCAACCAAACCTGCCATACCAGCTAAACCTGTCATCCCAGCCATGCCAGCTAAACCTGTCATCCCAACCAAATCTGCCATACCAGCTAAACCTGTCATCCCAACCAAACCTGCCATACCAGCTAAACCTGCCATCCCAGCCATGCCAGCTAAACCTGTCATCCCAACCAAACCTGCCATACCAGCTAAACCTGTCATCCCAACCAAACCTGCCATACCAGCTAAACCTGTCATCCCAAGCAAACCTGCCATACCAGCTAAACCTGTCATCCCAATCAAACCTGCCATACCAGCTAAACCTGTCATCCCAACCAAACTTGCCATACCAGCTAAACCTGTCATCCCAACCAAACCTGCCATGCCAGCTAAACCTGTCATCCCGAGCGTAGCCGAGGGATCTCATCCAGGATAGATTGATCTCTCCGGGTGGCACAGCCAAGTAGATCCCTCGTTATTTCGCTCTGTCGGGATGACAGAGGTATTGGTTTGAACTTCTAGAATAGTTAAGTACGAATTAGGTCTCGGACTAAATGCGCCGCATTTTGGGCGCATTCGCATCGCGAAGGCGGGGTGCAACCCCGAGCGCTTTTGCGCGAGTCCATCTAACCGTTCGATGACTTCCTTATAGAACCAAAAAAGCCCCAGCGTTAACTGAGGCTTCTTTGAATTATGGTGCCCGGTCTCGGAATCGAACCAAGGACACGAGGATTTTCAATCCTCTGCTCTACCAACTGAGCTAACCGGGCGTCTCGACAATGTTGCTCGTATCTCGAGAGGCGCGTATTAAAGCGTCTGAACTGCGCTTCGTCAAGGGATTATTCGGTCGGTGGCACGTATCCGTCAGCCTTATCGAATTCTTCTCCAGCAAAGTACTTTAGACGCTGTTCAGCGAGGTAGGTTCGAGCGGTTAAATCCATCATGCTGAGATGCTTTTCATTGATTAATGTGGTCTGGTGGGTCATCCACTCAGCCCAAGCCTGCTTGGATACATTGTAAAAAATATCTTCTCCGGCTTTACCGGGAAAGGGCGGCAATTCCAGGCCGGGGAGTTCTTTCTTGAGCTTGCGGCATAATACTGTGCGAGCCATAACTAACCTCTATGTGAATGTGGGTCTTGAAAAGTGGGTGTTCTATTAATTCTAGGCGATATCGGCGAAAAGCGCTTTGATCGGTGCGGGCATGCCCAATGATAGTGGATTTCGCGGGTTATACCAGACTTGATTAGGCGACTCGGCAACCTGAAGTGCAGATATTTCAGCACTGGCAACTGTTGCCTGAACCGGTTGATAGTCGAGATGGAAATGGCTAAATGTGTGACGCTTCACTTCAAGTATCTCCTGAGAGGCGACTTCAACCCCCAGCCTTAGATACAGCGCGGCAAGCTCAATCTCAGTTTCACACTGAGGAAAAATCCACAGACCACCCCAGAGACCCACCGGCGGGTTTTGTTCCAGCAGCAACTCACCCTGCTCATTGCGCAGCATCAGAAAATACGCCGTCTTAACCGGCAGTTTCTTCCTTGCCTTCTTGCCCGGGTAATCCTTTGGGTTGCCTTGCTTATAGGCTGTGCAGTGGGCCATTAGTGGGCACTCACTGCAGCTTGGCGAGGATCGAGTGCAGAGTGTCGCCCCCAGATCCATCATCGCCTGCGTGTAGTCAGCAATACGCTCTAGAGGCGTATAGGTCTCGGCGATCAACCAGAGCTTCTCAACCACTTCGCGCTTTCCTGGCCAGCCCTCGGTGGCGCTAAAACGTGCCAAGACTCGCTTAACATTGCCGTCGAGAATACTGGCTTGGTTTTTAAAGGCTATGGAGCTGATGGCGCCGGCTGTGGAGCGACCAATGCCCGGCAGCTCGATAAGCTGGGTGACATTATCCGGAAACTGCCCATTGAGCTCAGTGACAACCTGCTGTGCAGTTTTGTGCAGATTTCGCGCCCGGGCGTAATAGCCCAAGCCTGTCCAGTGGTGCAGCACTTCATCCAATGGCGCAGCGGCCAAGTCTTGCACCGTTGGAAAGCTCTGCATAAAGCGCTCAAAGTAGGGAATTACTGTGGCCACCTGAGTCTGCTGCAACATGATCTCTGAGACCCACACCGGATAGGCGCCAGTGTCCTGCTGCCAGGGCAGGTTGGTGCGACCGTATTGGTCAAACCAGTCGAGTACGGCTTTTTGAAATTGCGCTGGGCGCATATTTTGGCGGCTCTCTATTTATAGCGTTTTTTATTTACAACGCTCTCTATTTACAACGCTCTCTATTCACAGTGCTTTCTATTTACAGTGCTTTCTATTTACAACGCTCTATTATCGATTCTTGTCGAAGATACCTTTGAGCAAGCTTTTTAGAGGATCGCTCTGGGGTTGTTCCTCGCCATCAGTGGTCACTGGGGTTTTAAATAATTGCTCACCAATCCGCTCGTAGACACTGCCTTTAAGCAGGTCTCTAATCAAATTGTCATCTGGCTTGCAGCTGGTTTTGCCGTCCTGATCAAAACTGCCGCTACAGATAAAGGGTAGGCTGCGGTTTTGCAGGCGCTTATTAACCGAACAGCCTGAAGCGCTAGTCTTGCTGCCATTAACTCTGGTGTCGGCAATAATCTTAAAGCGCTGTTGCGCGAGCTCTACTGTGCCACGGGATTTAATCGAAAGATTGCCGGTGGCGCTGTTCATATCTTTAAACAGCAGTTTGCCATCATTGATCTGAAAGGAGCCGGTGAGGGTTTTAAATTGGGTGCTTTGGGGCCAGCTACTATTGCTGTCACTGCCGCCAAACAACGCCGCGGCATTGCAGAACATCTCTTCCGCGTTAATTGAAGCATAGCGTGGATCCACCACGGTAATGTCACCGCCGCCGCGCAGTGTCGAGGTAATCTCATCGACATTGTTGCCAGCGCCTTCAATGGAGGCTTCAAGACTCAGCAAACCCGTGATATCGCTGCTGTCAGCAATACTCGGCAGTGCTGCCTCAAGATCTATATTGGTGAGGGAGGTTTGCAGGCTAAAGTTTGGCGCTGTTGAGCGCATATCCAGACGTCCAGTGGCATTCACCTGACCGCCAAAGATATCGCTGTTAAATGAGCTGAGGCGCAGCACCTTCTGATTACCAAATAGATTGATATAAATATTGTCGGCATCGAAGTCTGGGAGCTTTAGTTTGCCCAACGACAGTTCCATCTGGCTGCGTCCCAGCCACAGGGCAAATGGCACCGCGAGAGGGGCAAATAGAGCACCGTTTTGGTCGCTATTACTGCTGTCGGCGGCCAGATAGTTGCTGACATCAAACTGATCGCCGGTGACGCGCATAAATAGATTGTTGATGCTGTGATCAACTTTACTGGCGATGCTCAGAGCTTGGCTGTCTAGTTCGAGCTGTGTATTAAAGGTAGAAAGGCCATTCATATCGGTGTTGAAACTACTGTTCCAGCTCACTGCGCTGAGGGCGTCTTCGGATGCCATGGCAGACAGTTTGACAGCGGGAAAGCTTCTGCTGATGCTGGTGACCAACTTTTGAAGATTAAAATTATTACTGCGCAGGCTACCCTGAGCGGTGGCAAAGTTGCTCTCGGCATTAAATTGTCCGCTGACCTGCATATTGCCAATTGAGGTCTTAAGATCGCTGACAGTGATTTTTTCTATGGCGGCGGTGCCGGTATTCACCTGCAAGGCGACAACAGCCTCCAGATCCAGCGCAAGTCCAGAAAATATCTCTGCTGATGCGCTGATGGGAAAGGAGTCTCCTGCCAGAGAGAAGTTATTAACTCTGGCATTGACTCGCTTCAGTTGAATGGGGAATGTGTCGGGGGCCAGCTCGGCAAGCATAATCGTCCCGTCGCTAATGGCAACTGAACCCACCGGCAGCTGCTTGCCCGACAGATCAATATTAAATAGTTCGCTCCAGCTTACCGCCAGTGATAGCTCGCCAATCTTGCCCGAGGCAACAGAGCCATAAGCGAACTCAACCTGCTCCGCGACTACGCCGATTTGAGGTAAAAACTGCCAGCTTAAATTGCCATCCAGAGTCAGCTCAAGACCCTGGCTGGCAGCGGCAGATTTTATCTCGGGTTTAAAGTCATTGGGGTCGACAGCTAAAACCAGATAAGCCATGGCTATAGCAATAAGCGCCAGTAGCGATAAGGCTGATCTCAGAACCCATTTGATAATCGTTCCCACAATAACCTCTGTTTTTTACTGTCGTGATCAAAGGCGGTATCTTACCCCAAGGGTCGCATTACGTCTCGGTTCAGGGGCAATATCGCGCAAAAAGGATCTGCCATTGCGAATACTTTGGTTGGTCAGATGTCGACCTTTGAGAAACACCAATCAGGTCTCCTGTTGATAGGCCAGGGATCCATCCACTCTGCTGTAGCCATCCCTCTCTAATTAATTCTCCCTGGCTTGGATTTGTCCCAACTATGGCCTTCATCATTGGTCAATAAATTAAATGAACCGGCGATTTCACCTACTGATTTTTGGCGTTTACTGCAGCCGTCGATATGACTCTGCGCCGATACCACTACAGAGCCCAAGCGGAAAGCCTGGCGCATGGTAGTCGCGACCAACTATTTAACATTTTTAAGACCAAACCCATGGGTCGAATTGCATCAGCTAATTGTTTCGAAAATACCTTTAAATTGCGGTTATAATGCCGCTCTAATTGAGATCGTTAAAATACACCACTGCTGGAGAACATCATGGCTGATCGCATCGCGACAGTGACACGCAATACACTTGAATCACAGATCACCGTAACCGTGAATCTGGATGGAACCGGTATCGCAAACTTTAATACACCGGTGCCATTTCTAAACCACATGCTCGATCAGATCGCGCGCCACGGTTTAGTGGATCTGGATATTCAAGCAGTGGGTGACACGCACATCGACGATCACCACACGGTTGAAGATATCGGTATCACTTTGGGTATGGCCATTAATGAAGCCATTGGCGATAAGAAAGGCCTGACCCGTTATGGCCACGCCTATGTGCCCCTGGACGAAGCCATGTCGCGTGTTGTTATGGACTTTTCCGGACGCCCAGGCCTGATCATGAAAGCCGATTTTGTCCGCAGTCACGTCGGCACCTTTGACGTCGACCTGACCCGTGAATTTTTCCAGGGCTTTGTTAATCACGCACTGGTTTCAATGCACATCGACAACCTGCGCGGCGCCAATGCCCACCACCAGGTCGAGACCATCTTTAAAGCCTTTGGTCGCGCCCTTAGAGT
>Ga0209712_10001146_pt1 | contig 22755 bp, 22 predicted proteins | sample ArcOceMetagenome_FD_187443 | JGI IMG/M metagenome (GOLD analysis project Ga0209712, IMG submission 187443) | Marine eukaryotic phytoplankton communities from Arctic Ocean - Arctic Ocean - Greenland ARC118M Metagenome (SPAdes) (version 2) | ecosystem: Environmental > Aquatic > Marine > Oceanic...
TGATAGAAGTTGTGTTGAAGACGTTGCACATTTGATACCTCATTTTTAGAACCTGCGGGAAAAGTGAAAGGCCTTTTATTTGCACTCGAAATTTTTGGTGTCTGTCATGTTCACCACTCTCGACTCTCTACTCCAACTTGAAATAGACAACAACAAATAACCAATCAATCCTCTATTTGCATAGTCCTACCGTATTCTATTCAGTATCCGATATCCGTTCGAAACAATGAAGTTGAAGCATTTGCAGTCTGCCCTTTCATCTGTACCAACACCACAGTTCGTTGATCCAAACATCACTCTGGAGCAGTATGCGACTTCTCCAGAGCTGACGTCCTACATTATCTATTCAGCTCTTCAAAATGAGGATATTGGATACGGTAGAAGCGTACTTGATTTAGGATGTGGTACCGGTATGTTGAGTATCGGCAGTGCTATTGTAGGATCGAACCAGGTAACTCTTGTTGATTGCGACGAGGGAGCCTTGGCGATAGCGCAAGAAAATATGAAAGAAATGGGTTTTGGTGCAGCAGATGAAGATGATGAAGATTTCTGCGCTGTTGAATACTTGCTTGCAAAGCTAAAGCATATTCCAAGAAAAGATCCGTCCAGCAGTCACAAAGCTGGAAGGGGTCGAGGGCGTGGAAAGGGGAGAGGAGGAGCTGCTGGTAGGGGCAGCCATGCTCCTTCGGCACCTATTGCTTCTCCTCAAAGTATTGGGCCCTTTGACGACGGGATTCCACTTGCGTCAAATTGTTTTGACACGGTGATGACTAATCCTCCTTTTGGTACTAAACCAGGCAATGCAGGCATTGACGTGACATTTCTTAGAACCGCGATTAGGCTTGCAAAAAGATCAGTGTACTCGTTTCACAAATCAAGCACTAGGCAGTATCTCATTAAAACTGTTGAATCGTGGGGCTACGAAGTGGAGGTAGTCGCCGAAATGAAATTTGACATTCCAAAGCTATACAAATTCCATTCAAAGGATAATGTGGACGTAGACGTTGACCTGATACGAGTGAACTTGCTCGCTAATACAGATTCAAGATAATACAATAGAGTATTTAGTAATCATTTTTTAAGCGCCAAAGCCCATTCCACCTCCACGGCCTCCTTTCTTCGATTTCTTTGCCTGTCGACGCATCTTCCGGTTTCCAGCTGCTAATCCGCCATCTCCGCCTGCCATAGCAGGGTCCATCATTCCTTCAGGACCTCCTCCAGGTCCCATTTGTTTTTGCATGCGGCTCATCATTGTTCTCATCTTTTGGAATTCGCTGATGAAACCGACTCCGTTCTCAAATGAATTTCCAGATCCTTTTGTAATACGAAGAATACGTGATCTGGCATTCCTGTCTGCAATGAATAACTCGGGATTTTCACGCTCCTTTTTGGTCATACTCCTAATCATGGCCTCACTTCTTTTCAGCCGAGTCTCAACCTCGCGAATCTTTGAGCTATCAAGCTGTCCGCCAATTCCTGGAAGCATCTTTGCTACTCCTGCGAAAGATCCCATCTTAGCAACTAATGAAGTCTGTTGCAAAAAATCATCAAAATCAAACTTTGCCTCGAGCATTTTCTTTTGCATCTTTTCAGCATCGGCGTCAGATACCTCAGCTGCGGCTTTTTCTACCAAACTAACAACGTCTCCCATTCCCAAAATACGAGAAGCCATACGATCAGGGTAGAATGGTTCTAAATCGGGTGTCTTTTCTCCAGTACCTACGAATTTAATGGGTTTTCCACTAACTCCTCTGACACTCACAGCTGCACCACCGCGGGAATCACCATCCATCTTGGTAAGGATCGCTCCTGTGATGCCCACCGCAGAATCAAAAGAAGCTGTCAAGGACGCCGCTTCCTGTCCAGTCATTGCATCTACCACAAGAAGAGTTTCCTTGGGGGAGACTTCGTTTAAGTAATGGACATTTTGTGTGAGATAAAGCGCTCAAAGTGCCATGTTGTTGATGTAACGATTATAGATTTTGGATGTTGACGTACCTGCTTCCTTAATTCTCTTAAGCTCATCCATCAAATCTTCATCAATTACCTGTCTACCAGCTGTATCTACTAAAACAGTATCATACCCTTCGGCCTTTGCCTTCTCAACTGCCAAAAGAGCAATATCAACAGGACTGGCGTCGGTGCCCATGGAGAAGACATCAACTCCAATACTTGCACCCAAAATCTCCAACTGAGAAATGGCAGCGGGACGATAAACATCCGCGGCAACCAAGAGAACCTTTCTATTTCTAGTGGGCATTCTACTCGTCAACAACTGACTTGCTTCTTCTTCTCCCATTGCTGCAACAGCTTCATAATCAACTTCTCTATCTTTTAAATAAAGTGCCAACTTTCCTGCTGCAGTTGTCTTTCCCGCTCCTTGCAAACCAGCCAACAAAATGACAGCAGGTTCTTCGACGGATCCAATCTCTAATACTGCAGCAGGAGTATTGCTCATAGTTCCACTGTTTTGCACAGTTGAATCACCCCCCATCATATCCAATAACTCATCATACATTGCTTTGATAAATTGCTGATCGGCAGTCACTCCCTTTGTTACTTCTTGTCCAATAGCTCTCTTTTTTACTCCTTCAATAAGCGTATCAGCGACGTTCAAGTTTACATCGGCGTCAAGAAGCGCACGACGCACTTCTTTGAGTGCCTGGGCAATTGATTTCTCTGTCATTCTATTGAAGCAGTTAGTTTGGTTTCATGAATCATCAACATAATGTCACGCATGGAAAATAAATATTATAAAGGCTCACCTCTGACGGCCACCAATATTCTTAGCAACATCACTGATGGCATTTGAAAGTTGATCAAACATCATTCTCATTTCAGTTCCCTTCTGTTGCCTGAGAGGCTGAGTAGTAGGTGAGAAACCATCTTTTTGAAATGAATGAGAGGTTTGGAAGCTTGTGAAGGAAGACGAAGGGGCAAATGCCTGGGAATAGAAACCCTGTGCCGCAAGAATTGTTATTCCGAGAGAAAGTTTCATTTTTCAGTTAAATAGATGGCTGGTGGTATCAGAAGTTATCGCTTCTGCTTTGCAAGTGAGGTATGGTGGTGTGGGGTGTGGAACTGGTGTGGAGCACAAAACAGACAGTTTGAAGTTGGCTGACTGACGTTTTTCTTGATTTTTGTTGTTCGCGCCCCGAAGAGACGTACTGTGTGATGATACCCGGGGTTCCATCTACCGTATATGTAATCCCAGACTACTTCTTGTCGTCGTATTGTACCTACCTACCAAATAAACAACACAGCGTTGTTGTTTGTTGTATGTACCACGGTGGTACCGGTACTATCACCTTTAGATTGTCTGCTCGCGTTGAAAGTCGGCGTGTCATGGCATCTGAAAACCACCAAGTATGTCCAAGAATTCATCTTGGAGAATCGTACACAAATGCTGAGGAATGTCCATCTCTTGAGAAAATAAATCAATTCTCGATGGATGGATACAGCGTTTTCCCGAATGTCCTTTCCCAGCAATGTGTAGACGCACTCAACCATCGGCTCGAACTTGTACTTCGTGGGGAATATGACACCCAGATGAAACCCGATAAATCGCCAAAGCTCATCAAGACGCCTATGTCAAATGATAACTTGAATTCATCAAAAGCAGGAAATGACAATGATGGCGATGGCTTCAAAAGAACAGAAGACGAGGATTTACGGCGAAGGATAAATTCGAAGAAAGCACTTGGGTATTCAGGCAATACAAGAAAGAAGGTTTTCCAAGTGATTAACATACACAAGTCGGATAGACTCTTTCATGAACTTGTAACAAACCCCTTCCTGGGAAAGTTGGTGGCAAAACTGATGAATTGGGAAGAAGGCGCGCGACTGGCACAAGATCAAATATGGGCAAAGTGAGTCAAGTCAATTGAAATCTTGCAAAATTGAAATTTACCGTATCAGGCTGAGTTTTCTTTTGTGCAAAAACGCCTTGAATGTTATGGTCGATCTATCCAACAAGCGCTCAAGCAATTTTCTTTACTTAGACCGCCAGGAGCTCCACCTTTAGCATATCATCGTGATTCGCCATACTTTATGTTTAAGCCAAATGACGTTTGTACAGTATGGATTGCACTTGACGATCTGTCTTCAGACCTAGGACCACTGCAATACGTGAAATCTTCTCATCTGTGGGGTGACGGTCGAGTCGGAAGCTCTCAGAACTTCTTTCAAGATGATGGTGGGAAAGCTCTCTTGCATTCCGCAGCTGAACGTGCAGGGATAGATATTCGCAACCTCGAGTTTGAAAGTATGGCTGGTGTGGCAGCGGGGGGGATCAGTATACATGGTGAGAACTTGCCTTATTCTGCCTTTGAACTATTTTATTGCATCACCTGTGATCTAATAAACTTTTGTATGTAACAAATTGAATAGACGGCAGAACTTGGCATGGGTCTGGGCCCAATATTTCAGATTTACCAAGGCGAGGGATAGGCTTGCATTTTGTTCCAGTAAATGCCAAATGGACAGCGGATGCAATGAAAAGTCGATTATGGAGAAAATATGTCGAGGATGTGGTAGAAAACGATGGCGACGTTAGTGAAATTGAACTTGATGATGAAGTTTTCCCGATTACGTGGACGCCAAAAATGATATAAAGCTAGATTGAGTTAGCGATAGAATGGAATTATGTTATTGCTTGCGCTAATCTTTCATTGCCACAGTCTTTCATCACCATCAGTTCTCACTGAGCATCAGATTTTATTTTATTCTTTTTCCTATCCTACACAATTTGAATCCGTTCATGGCATTGGACCTGCATAATACCACAGTACCTGGTCGGGTTCTTGAATGTAGTTAAAATCAGCTTTGTAAGAATGAGGACAGGCAAAAAGTCTACAAAAATTTGAAGGCTCGACTTGATGCTTTCCAAATCATTTACAAATGCCGCATAATTGTATGCTTCTAAGGGGTCTATTGGTGCGTGCAAGCACAAGCATTGTGTTCTTGTTCCTGCTGATGGAAATGTGACATGTAATGTAACTGGCACTTGTGATACTAGTGCATGTGTGCTGCAGATGGAAGGAATAACAAATGAAGCCTCGCCTGCCTGCCTGCATTACTATTGCTGCGTTAACCATAATAAAGAATGATGCAATCGCACTAGGGGGAACATTTAGGGTCACCATTTATCAATATCTCAGTGGCTTCTCTAGAGTTGAGATAGAGCAACTTCTTAGTCGGGTGTGTATACTACCAGTACTGATCGTATGAAAATATCTTCTAGTCTCTTTGATATTATGAGCAAAAGTTTGAATCATTAATATTTCAAATTTCAAACTCAAAGATCATTGGGTGTACCCAAGGCCCCTTGAAATCTGGGTTGTCAATCATTTTAGGAGACCAGGGCCCCTTTAGTCTGGGTTGTCAATCATTGGTGGCTCCCACTCTCCATCATCCTCCTCGTCCCAGTCTTCAGGCTTTTCAGAATCAGGATCAGGGATTTGACATCGGTAGGGTCAGGGATCTTTTTCTGGTCAACCCAGTCTTCGGGTTTGGAGGCAGCGGGATCCTTAATCTCCATGGGGTCAAGGAAGGAGAATGCATCCTCAATCTTTCTATTTCCCATTTCTGACAGACTTGTTGTAGAGGTGGGAAAATGTTTCGTCTGGGTGTTCATATTCCCCACGAAGTACAAGTTCGAGCCAATGGTTGAGTGCGTCTACACATTGCTGGGAAAGGACATTCGGAAAAACGCTGTATCGATTGATTTTCTCAAGGGATGGACACCTCAGCAGCATTCTTTTGAATTTGTGTACAATTCTCTTAAATGAATTTCTTGGACATAATACTTGTGTTAATTTTCGGAAAAATAAATGTGCCAGCAGACAATCAAAAGGCGTACCGTACGTACAACGATGTTTAATAATGACTGATAAGAAAGAAAGAGAAAAAGGTCATTAGTCATTCCTGAAATTGACCAGTCATTCCTAGAAATGACCAGTCGTGTCTAGCGTGGTTTTAAATACGATTGATTGAGTCAGTCATTCCTGAAAATCATGCGTCATTCCGGAGTCACGAGTCAGATTTAAAAAAATCATGTTGTCTCACTCTTCTTCCATCAATCACAAAAAAACTTTTTTTAAATCATCCAATACACTCTCAACATGAGCACTCCCTCCACTACTACCACTGCTGCTAGAGAAGAACGAATGACACAAAGCTTCTCTCCTGACTCTTTCTATACCCCGCATCCCACTAGACACGGTCCCCTTTCGCCTCCCAGCGTCTCCAGAAACAAGAGAAAAAATTGTAAATCATACTATACTGATGATTATGGAGATCAGATCCACCTTTCTCGTTTCTTCGACCCTTCTTGTCTGGATGAGGTGTTCGAAGAGAAATCCGAGTCCAAATCATTCTATCGTGGAGACCTCCGACAGAGACTGTCTCCTCCAGATTTCTATGATTCCTTGTACCTCAGTGATGTTTCCTCTGAATCCTCTAGATCTAGTTGTGCACCTTTGACGCCAAGAATGACTCTTAGGTCTACTAGCAAACACACGCCTTCACGCAGGCTCATCAGTCCCATCCGAACCAGACAGGGTAAGATGTCTAGACGAAATTCTGGAAATGCACTTGCAGCTTAAAGCCTACAGAAGCAAGACTTGCAGTTTTGTTGAAAGGGGTGGAACTCCAGATTGTTCGGGAAAGTGCGTATTGAAGATCATCACCTTGCTCGTACCGTATATGTTTCTAGAGTAATTATCGAAACAATGACGTTAAAAACTGAATTTCTTCACAGAAACATACTTATTACAGTATTAAAAAATGTAAAGGATTCGTTTTACAAATAAAAACATTTGCCAAAGATAGTTTGTCTTGTTAGATTGCTAGGAATTCCTGCGTTCGCCATCTTATATGAAAACGACGAAACCAGAAGGAAAGCAGCCTATTTCCAATTTCATTTGAAGAACGCATCGAGGAGTTGAAAAGCTTCAAGTACCGTTACTAAGTGAGGTGTGACCAATCGTAACAAAATAGAAACTCGTTGTAGAGTCGCAGATTGCAGTACTAGTACGTCAATTTGTCCTCGTGGTACCTGTTTTCCCGGGGAGTTCATTTTGTTAAGGAGGGGCACGCCAGCAGTCACGAGCGTGCCCCCTGTGCCTAAGACCTAATAAGTACTTGTAAATAAACAAACGAATCCTACCCCCTACCCCCTGCTGGAAGCAACACTAATTAGTCGGAAGGTGAATGACCCTACACGCCTCACCTGACACCTGATGCCTGTGGCGCACACGCTAATTGGTCGGGAGAAATAACTCGCCGCGCGCTCGCCACCACCCCCACCTCTAATAGACGTACGGTAGGTACACCAGTACACCAGTAGTACACTATTCTTATCGATGGCTGCGTTGTTATGTATAACCAACAAGCCAGTAATACCCCCCCCCCCAGCTGGCGCAGACTTGAAGAAGATAATATAATCGTCGGCTCCAACGATGGGTATTTCACGTGGTAAACAGATATCATCCAATAATTAAATGCTCTTCTTCTCTTTCATTCGTCCATCGTATCTATCTTCTCGATCCCATAAGGAAGCGCTCTTCTTCTCTTTCGTTCCAGCGTACCTCCTATCTTGATGTCCACAGAGGTGCAGCATTGGTTGAAGTATTGACTGGTTGAGATGTGAGACACGACACCACTGCTCGTAGACGTTGGATCCCCAAGCAATCAATTTAACTTAACTTGTAACAGCAAGGCAATGATTTGGTCCAGCTGAAACGTCAAGAATGATCTGAATGAGGGTTTGAATTAGCTAGCTTAATTGTCAGTACGAGTACTCTAGAGAGGGACGAACAGCAGCAGCATATAGTGTAAAATCAAAAGCTGCCGCGCAGTGACAGTTTTTTCATACTCATATCATTATTGAATTCACCAAGAATTCACGAATTGAAAAATGATTACGTTTTTTCAATTCATTTTTGAAATGAAAAAGTCTCATTTTTTCGATGAAGCGAACACGGTGGCATGTTATACTAATTCTCGAAGAGAGAAGGGCGGCGGCGGGAGATAATATGAAATAGCTAATGTACATAGTAATAAGTAATAAATGACTGTTTTGTAAATAGCTGTTCTTTATTGCTTTCTTAGAAAGTCAATCTGATAAAGCATCGGCAGTGTCAGGGTCGGGGTCATGTGAAAATGATGATGAGACATTGATACGTTCACCTTGGGCCGGAAAAGAAAGACAACGTGGTACCAATACAGTACGTGTACCTATGAACGTAACAGAAGAGTAAACAATTCACAATAATGATAAGTGATCGCAAGGTCAAATTCAAATGGTCCTAAAAATGATTATCGATACGAGTACTAGTCTGTTGTGGCTGATTGCAATTGCCAAATTCCGAGATACCCCAGTGCATTATTATTTCTGTCGCAAAAATCCTACCAGTACTTAGAATTCGTCCTCAAACCCACCCATACCATCCATACCATCCATATCAAAGTCGTCGTCATCATCATCCATTTCACTGGCATCAGGCTCGCTTTCCTTATTTTGCTCATCAAACATTTTCTTCTCACCATCCCTCTTCTTGAAGAAAGTCTCTTCTGCAAACTTCTGCGCCTCTGCCAAGTCGTCGCCGACGAAAATATCATCAAAGATCGTTCCAGACTTTACCTGCCAAAGCTCAAATCCAACATGAGAACATCCTCCAGGGCATACTGCATTCATCTTTTCATCATAGACGTAATCGGGATTGGGAATCATTGGGTGTACCCAAGGTCCCTTGAAATCTGGGTTGTCAATCATTTTAGGAGACCAGGGCCCCTTGTAGTCTGGGTTGTCAATCATTGGTGGCTCCCACTCTCCATCATCCTCCTCGTCCCAGTCTTCAGGCTTTTCAGAATCGGGATCAGGGATTTCAGAAGGAATATCATCGTATCCTGCAGGTTTGACATCGGTAGGGTCAGGGATCTTTTTCTGGTCAACCCAGTCTTCGGGTTTGGAGGCAGCGGGATCCTTAATCTCCATGGGGTCAAGGAAGGAGAATGCATCCTCAAGCTTTCCATTTCTGACCGACTTATTATCAACAAAGACTTCAAAAGTATTATCGGTGCGAACGACAAGAGTGTAGAGGTGGGAAAATGTATCCTTCTCGCAAGGAATATCCTTGTCAATGAGGAGATTTTCATTCAGTCTCTCATTGTGAAGAATAACGTGAGTACGCCTGGTAGATCCGCAAATATCGGGTCCAAACATGATTCCATAGGGGGAATCTCCTCCGAATTTCTTTGAGTCAAAGTCATCTCCGCCGGGAAGGAGCTTGATGTATGCTCCACCGCAGTCGATATCCTGCTCGTGCTTTACCGAGTATTGAACGACGATATCCTTACCGTCAGAGCTGTTGTATGGCTTGTCCAATTTTGCACTGATTCCGTAGAATTTAGCATCGGTTCCAGTTTGAATTCCCTTGTCACTGGCATCGGCGTAGTATTCTCCAGTGGTGTGTTTCCATTCGCCCAAATCGGACTCCGATTTCCAATCGGACGAGATTGTCCAGCGATCGGTCCATGCCTTCACGAATAAGTAATGAGAAAGAACAGAGATTGAGAGAAGAGGTGAGTCGGTGCTTTGAAATGTAAGTGATCTTGGGGCTGCGTGGTGTGTCGTTTCAATTCTAGAAAGGATCAAGAAGCTAGCTAGAAGCAAAGATGAATAATCGACTAGTTTTCAGTTTGCTGAAACAAATTTCAAAAACCTACCTCATCATTGAACTGTTCCTTGAGGAAAACTTCTGCAGCTGCTGGTACAAGCAGAGCAGCGGTGGTAATCATTGAGAACTTCATGGTTGATATTGATATTGTAGTGGTTGTGAGAGTATGAGAAGTTCGGTCCGTTCTTGGGTCTAGCTAGAGAAAAATGAGTACAGGTGGAGCGGAATCCCAGCATTCTGAATTCCCAGCATTTATTTGCGAGCAAGCGAGCAAGCGAAAGATGACGGGTGCACCAACAACAACAATGCGCCCCCTAAACTCGAAAGAAATCTTTAAAAGGCCATTTTGAATTTTCAATTATGAAAAGCTATTTATTAGCCACTTTTTATTCATTCCCCTGTCTGTCATCATGATGTTCAATGTGGGAACACTACTGCCAACTGCCAATGCCCAATTTTAAAACATAAAAAGATGCACATATCTGTCTTGATGAGGAACCACCAGAAGATGATCCCTGGGAAAAAATATTCAGACAGGCTTCCGCCGGACACAAAGAGGAAATATTAATATGCTCAGAAGTCTTCATTGATGTTGATGAATAAATAATAAATAATAAATACAAGTAGACCTATAGCTCAAAAGTCTCATTACTATTCCATTAGTAGAAAAATAACCCACCACCATGTTATGCAATTGAAGCATAGGATAACTTAAGACTTTCATAGAAAAACTGCCTGGCCCTATGGCTGGTTAAAAAAATGCGCCACCCATCAAACGGCATGTTGTGTAATTGATACTACCTGCTCCGATGGCATACCAGGATCCTGCTGTGAAGAAAACATACGCATTTGATACTGCTGAATCTCCTGATCCAAACCACGATTTTGATCCATTTGATTCATTGTAGACATCGTTTGCATTTGCATTTGCATCTGCCTTCTTTGCTGCATTTGCAACATCAATTGCTGGTGTTCCTGCTGATGCGCACCAGTAAGGTAATGAGAAGGCTGCATTCTGGAGTTCATATGAATGTTCAATGGCCCGGTTTGAAACCTTTCTTGATCGCGGACTGGATTAGTAGTATTGGATGAGTATCTACTACTGGTTGGGTTACTGCTACCGATACTCTGGAAAGGCGCAAAAGAATCGAATCCAGCAGCAGCTCGAGCCCCCATTATCATAGCATTATCCGTTCGGAGTTGTTCACGGGCTTGTACATCCTGCTGGAAACATTGCTCATTGTGTGCAAGAGTCGCATCTACTACCAAGCCAGGAGCTTTGACAAATTGTCCTCTACAATCGCCAACTCTCGCACGCAAAATTCCTGCTGGCGTGTATTCCAAAGGCACAGGTAAGAAAGAAGCGTTGTCCATCCCGCCACCTACTACTCCTTGTTCTTGGGACGAAGAATCCTCAGAAAATCTTCTTGATCCTCCTGCTCGTGATAAGAACGTTCCGAAGGAATCTTCTTCCTCCGTGGTCGCAGAACCATGTAATAGCGCAGCCTTTGTATCATAGTAGTTACCAGCAACCGAATGCCCAAGAGTAGTCCTGTTACTAGTTCTAAAAAAAGAACTCCTGTTACTAGTAGTAGTAGTAGGATCGTTGTTGATGTTGACGAGAGGCATCATAGGCTGCTCTGCTACTGCAGCAACAAGCAAAGAAGACGGCGAGATGATAGCCTCAAAGTCGTAGGCGTCGACATCGTTTCCTCTAACTCCCGAACAACTGATCCTTTGGCATTCTGCAAATAGACCTCTTCTGAAGAGAGGATGCTTATAGGTTTCCTTTACTCCCGGAACCTTCACAAAAGACCAACGATTGAGCTAGTGAACAGAGGAGGAGCAAATGTAGCCGTTAGCTTTTTGGGACAAAAAAAGGAATTGATACGAGGATAAGAACTAACCTTTCGATGAAAGCTTGTAAACTTGGACCCTCCACCGAAGAAGACAGAAAGAACTTTGGTCGTGAAGGCAGGTAAATCTATCACAGTAAATGCTGTTCCCCCTCTAGTCCATGATATGACATCATTGAATTTTCCACATTCCATAACGTAATAAAGCTGCAGTAGAGTAGAGGAGGAGGATGTGAGATAAAATCCGTTAACTGTTGGTTTCTGAGACCACCAGCACGAGGATCTCGCTCCTCTTGCCTTCTTGCTTACCTTGCTAGGAAACTTGATTGCCTTTGCATACCTCGACCTTTCATTGACAGGCTTCCCCGTTAGGAAGATCATCATTTCCTCCATGACGGCGCTTCTTCCCGACGAGGACTTCTCCTTAGCGGTATATTTGTTTATTGTCGTGGGCTGCGAATTCTTGTTATTGTCGTCTAATTCGACCTTGTTTCGTCCCTTCTTCGACGTCAGCATGAGTTCAGTTTCTTTCTTTTCGTTATTCTCGACAAAGTCAACTTTAATGCGTTTCGTGTTGCCAATCTGATCAGGGTCGATAGGCATTGTTCGCTTGATGGAACTAGATTTCATCATCATAGAGTTAGGTAGAATGTTGCTCCGTACGAAAATTGTATGTTGAATCGAATCGCTTGGTTGAAATGAATGACATTTCGGCAAAAACAACTTTTTCAATAGTGTATGATGTTCAAGTAATACCGACGTATGCTTGAACTTCAACTTGGAATGGCCTACTCATCCGGCGGGATCAAAATGGAAAAGCATTTTCAGTCTTCGGTGAGTTTGTGGTATTTTTTGTGAGGACAGAAAACAGACGGTTATCTGATTTTGGCAGATTCTCTGATTTTGCTTGCAAGTTCGTTACGTAATACTGCGAGCTAGAGGAGGTGGCATATGTATGTCGGTGTTTTCATTCATTTGATATATGTGCTTGCAAGAAGTAATGTACAGGTACTGCGAAGGTGGTATCATGTATGTCGGTATTTTTGGAAGTTGATTGCACGTGCAGTAATACAACCAAGCATACAAAAAAAGTCAAAAGTCGCTCGTCCTGAAAGTAAATTAAAAATATCAGCTTGAAGCTGTTAATAAAATACATAGCCCTCAACCCTATCTGCGGTGCGTATAAAAACCCTAAACTGACTCTCTGATGCCTGCGGCGCTCAAGCTGTGACTCTCTAAAAAAATGTTTAAAATTTGGGCAAAATGGGACGCTTCTCTAAAAAATTTGGGCAAAATGGTATCGAACATGCGCCATTTTATTTGAGCATGAAGGATGAAGGGTGGTCGCAAAAATTAGAATCAAGTGAGTTGGGAGTACATGTGTATCTCATGGATTTATTCCATGGTTGACTTGTTTTCCTCATCACTACGACAACGACATGACGTACTACTAGAAGAACAAGAAGCTGTTCTATGCAGATCCTCGTCGTAAGAATGTCATTGAAGACGACCCAAAGTCTGCCACGCATCATGATCATATCATAGCAGGGGGGGTAGCGTTAAGGTTGTGCAACAAATGCTATAGCTAATAGTACTACATTTCTTAACAGTACCAAGGCACTGTCCATCATCTACCTCGCAAACTGGAGTCTTCCTTTATTTTTGACACAGAATGGTCCATATTAGTCATCTTCTTATTCGGTTGTTGCAAGTCGCAAGGTGGAAAGTGATTTGGTGGCTTCTTCAAGAAATCCAGAGGACACCTTTCTTTGCAAGAGAGTCTATTTACTACATGCTGTTCACCCTCTCAAATAAATTTCTCACAAACTAATAAATGGGATGGAATCAGAGAGAAATGATTCATCCAGTCTGCAATTTCATTTGTCTTGACTATAATTTATAGCTATCTAAAGATGGAATCTAATCTCTCGTTTCTCTGACTTCTGGCCTTCCACGGGGACGGTCGTCATCCCTTTCTCTCCGATAACGATCGTCTCTATCTTCTTCCTCTCTGCCCCTGTCTCCTTCTTTGCCCTCCTGCATATCCTCTTTTACACGACTTGCCGTATTAGACGCCCTGTCGTATGCCCAAGAAGCCCCCTGAGTAATCCTATCTTTGATCCTATGTTTCCGATCCAAAATCATCATTTTGTCAAAAACTCTTCCACCAACTCTACCCACTTTTCTCGCAACATCCAGATCAGAATTGATACGCAATGCCTCTCCGACCAAAGCCACAACTCGCATTCCCATGGTACGAATCAAATCACCTCTTGCATTCTTGGCTATACCAAACACAGCAAAAGCTGCTGCTCCTCCAGCACTCCCCATCCAAGTTGGAATCAAGGGCACATTGCCTCCACAAAAACTACCAATCACCACCATGCACAGTAACGCCTTGATCATTTCAAAATCAGGATCATCTCTCGCTTGCGGAACATATTTCCATGGATTCTCTTCTTCGCCTTCCATCGTAGGAGGGAATGGTGTCCTATTCCCCAATCGGCACATACCCCTGATATGAACTCCTGTCCTATACCGCCTCCGAACAGCTTTTGTCCTCTTTATTAAAAATATCATCCCCAATCCCAATGACCTGGACATCTCCCCATAATCATTCCTCAAAATAGACATGCACCAAAATATAAAACCAAAAACCAACGCCATCATTTTCCCCTGGCTCAACAGAGACTGTCCTACAAATCCACCCACTGCACCCCCAACGCTAAAAGAGGCCATTCCCAATTTCACCTTTCCAAAATGAGTTGAAGAATACCTCGCGGTGGCATCTTGTCTCGCACTTGCATATTGTGGCATGGGACGACGATTGGCGTTATGCTTATCATCACCTCCTGTTGCTTCTTCCAATAGTTCCTCTTGGTAATCCGGTCCTTCGCCCGTCTCTGGAAGGTCTTCATCTGGTGCATCATTGGAAGATGATGATGGTGCAGTTTTGGATCTAGATGGAAATTTGTAATCAATGGGGTTGTACTTCTTTGCCTCCACCGCAGTATCTGATTTTTGGGGAGGATTTCGAATACTAGCATTCGCAGACTTGGAATCCTGGGCCTGTGCCTGTTCCTGTTCATATGCTGGTGGTTGAAACATGTCCGTGCTGACTTGTTTCTTTTTGAATAGATTGAATCCACTGCTCTTTCCTTTTGGCTCTTTTTTTAAATCATTGTTTTGAGTTTGTCTCCTGGATGGATCCATGGGAATTCGATGATTGGAATTGACATTGAAATTGGCGTTGCTACTGAATAAATCCCGTTCATCAGGATCAGGATCTAGATCTAGTTCATCATTGTTGACTGCCTCTCTTGCATCATGCCTTTGACTGTATTCTTGATATCTAGGAGTATCTCTGTACGATGAAGAGTCTGATCGTGGCATATTCGTGGAACTAGCACGGGAGCTAATAGAATTACTACTTTCATTGTATCTGTCTCTGTCTCTGCCGTTTCCATCATCTCTGTAACCATTATTTATACTATTTGCATAAGGACGACGACGACGACTATCATGAAGATAATCATCATCGACATCACGTCTTTTTGGTATTTCTCTTTCTGGATCATGATATCTTTTTCTTTGGTTGTAATCATCATGACCATGACCATGATCCCGATCCCGATCCCGATCCCGATGCGAGTATTCGTATCCATTTCTGGAAGAAGATGAAGGAGGCGGTGGAGGTGGCGGCGGTGGACCTCTGGAGCTTGCCCATACCAGTGATGCATGAAGAAAGAGTATGAGAGAGCATAGTGACGATATTGATATAGGTGCTCTCATTTTTTTTATGAGTGGTAAGAAAGATCACTGAATTGTTATTGAAGTGCAATCTCGTCTGGTATGGTTATTGTATCACTGATCATACACTGCACTGCACTGCACTGCACTGCACTGGAGACGAGTATGGTATGTTTTCACAAAAATATGTGCGTTTTCACGTCGACAGTTTGAAGAAGAAAGTTGATGGTTGAAAGGTTGAAAGCACACAGCAGACTTCAAAGATACTTAGAGCGAAATAGTTCCAGATGGAAAAGAGGAGGAAAATGGCTTGACGTCACTAATTCCCTAAATGGCCACATTTAATGGCCACATTTATTCAAATTCCAAACGGTCAATAATCTCGATCCATCGATCCCCAAACTACTATCAAATCAAATAACAAGACAACAGTAAGTGGTACAGACAGTAGTAACTGGTACTACAACAGTAACTAACATACCTCCTCCTGACTACTGATCCTACTGCACTACACAATTCATTCCCTACAGTAAACTATTAAAAAGTAATCTCACATTCAAAATTGCCGCAAGAAGCTAGCAAGAAGAAGCACAATCTGAATCGACTGGATGAAAAATTTGAATTCGAATTCGAAACAAAAACGGAAAAGAATTCAGCAAACTATTAATACCTCATCCTTGACTAATAGTTTCACACGCACAAGCACAAGCACACGCGCCAGTAATAGCTCTCCTTCTGAATCTGCAGTCTCTACTCGTACTAGTAGTTCAAACATTCTTAACATGGACACAAGCGCCTCTGAATTCATCGACTACCTCTCAAGCGTCAACAACCACAACAACCAAACTGGAATAAGTGAAGAAAGTCTCCTGCTATCCCCCATATTCAATGATGATGCAGATACGAGCAACATCACTCAACAACGTGGAAGCTCATCCAAAAGATTGAGGAGTTCGGCGAGGTTGAAACGGAGGCAAGGACAAGAGCGAGAGCGAGAATATGGACATGGTGATGCAACTAGTAGTATCCAGCATGGTGGCTTTGATTTGAATCAATCGATTCCAGAACACGATGTCTTTATTATGGAACAGGATTCTCAAGTATTTTCTCCTCTTGCTGATTCTCGTGGCAATGGGCAGACATATTTACATTCGCATTCGCATTCGCATGGAGGAAATAATTTGTCTTCTTTGGAAGAAAACAAGGCACAACTTTTGAGAGGGGCATTGGATACCTCTGCATGCCCTTCGCTTGGACTCGGATCTGTTGGATCTAGTTTGGATTCCAATTCCAACAATAGTAGTCGTGATATTAGCAATGCGAGTTGTCAAAGTGGTGCTTCTGATCCTATTAGCATAGGTGTCAATGGTAATTCTTCATTGCAGAATCTTGGTGATGATTCAAATATTTCTACTTCTGGTCGTGATAATGGAAGTGGAAATGCTGAAGGGATCAGTTTTGATTCGTCCCTGGGGCATATGGAAGAATCGCTGCTTGATTCCATGGAACAGCATTATCAAGATGATGAAATTGAAGAGAAGGAGCAAGTATTGAAGTATACAGATGACGCTGAGACGAGTAATGATTCTGAGGTTATTCCAAAGACTACTCAAATTCAAGCTAGCGCGAGGGTCACTCAGAGTCCGATGGAATCTAAAATGGCAAGCACGGAGGGGGTGCATGGTGAGACATCTGCAGATGGCGCTGAAACGAGTGATGATTCTGAGGTTATTGCACAGGCGACCAAGAATCAAGATAGTGTGAGGGTCACTCAGAGTCCGATGGAATCTAAGATGGCAAGGACGGAGGGGATTCATGGTGAGATATCGGCTAGGACGCCTGAGCGGGAACAGCCTTTGGAAGAACGTGAAGACACCATGGATGAAACGCATCAAGTATCCACGCCAACGGCGGGTTCCCATCCTTCTGAAACGGAGCATGGGTTTACACCGACCATGGACGCGACAAGGAAATCCTTTTCGCCCACCAAGTCAATCACAAAAATTAGATTGGGGCTCACTCCTCGATTGAAAAAGTTGAGGTCGAAAATGATTCGGGAAAGTTTAGGGGGGCGAGAGGGGTCAAGTGAGCATGTAGAACACAGTCCTTCGTTAACAGTAGAAAAGAGAGACGCCAAAGTACAAGTAATGGAAGGATCAACAACTCCGCCGCATGAGGTTGGTTCAGAAGGTGCGGTTGGATCAAAACTGAGTTTGACTCCTGCTCTAAAGAGTTTGAGGTCTAAACTTTATCGGGATTCCATGTCCGTTGGAGACGTAGATAGAATAGAAGGTCTTGCTTCTTCCAACTTTGATAGTCCAGGACAAGAGGAGATGGTCAAAACACCCAATTATTCAGCGAAATCAACATCTCGTGCATCATCAACTTCGAAGACAAGCGATCAGCTAAGTTTAACACCTGCATTGAAGGCCTTCCGAATGAAACTCATGAATTCGACATTATCGCCATTGGAAGATACTCCTCAAAGTCATGAAAGCTCGTCGACTTCAAGTACTGGCGAAAGGCAATTCCTATCACCGTCTCTGAGACCGTCTACGTCTACTTTTGCAACATCGGGGAGTAGCAGAAAGACACGGCGTGTGATGTTTGAAGAGGATGATTCATACTTAGAACAACCAAAGGATTTGAGCAGTGCCAAGAAGAATCTGAACGCGCAATCTTCAGCGCTCGTTGAACGGTTGAGGGGCGCAGCGCATAAAAGAATGATTAGTATCACACGGTCGCGAGATTCTTTAGCAGCAAAGGAGAGTCTGCACTTGGAAAAGCTTGTAGAGGTTCCTGGACACGATGAAGAGGGCGTCAACGCAGAAGGAAGTGATGACACTGGAAGAATAGAAGGCGATATCGGGGGTACCATGGCGATGGAGCCGAAAAGGAATTTACGAACTGCGTGTAAGCCGGTTGGGGTTCCAGCAGTCCAAAAACGGCTAGCAACAGTACCCATTTCGCCTAAGCTTGGTACAAGGAGGATTCTGGCACTGTCGAAGCTCTCTGAGAAGGTAGAATCTGGCGTCAAGTCCAAAAGTAGTGCCGCAAAGACAATACAACAAACGACTCCGATAAGTGCCAATGCCGATCAGCATGGAGTTCCAAAGGTCAAGCGAAGGCCGCAAACTATTCCCAAGTCTCCCCTTCTTGGCGCAAGGCGAAAACCTGATAACAAGCAATCATCCACAAAGTTGAAAACGTCTGAAAAGAAAGTTTATAAGTCGCCACATACCAGTCCAGTTGGTTTAAGCTTTTTGTCCAAGACGCCAAGTTATAAATCCTCCAGCGGGGAAGAAAATGTTGCACCATTTACATTGCATAGTTCAATTCGTGCAAAGGAGCGGGCAGAGTTTGAAGCTTGTCGAGTTCTGAAGGAGCACCTTCGCAGCCAGGAAGTGAAGGAGGAACGTGAACGACTTTTAAGTGAAAAGTACAAAGAACTGGGGCGCTTGAAAGAAAAATTGCGATAAAGTAAAGTATGTATGTTTTTGAGGCTGGTCTAATGCCATAGTGGCAGGTAGTGAATTCTATCTGGTCATAAAGTTTTGTACGCAAAAGATGTTCGTCTCTGTTGTACCAACCGTGCGCACTTCTACGGAAAATGTTTGCCTCCATTCAGATTGTTTCTTTGTCAACATGTCATACGAAGAAGAGAATATCGAAAAGATCCAGTGGTGCAAAGGCGGTTAGGCTATCGTTTTGAAATGAGCCAAACTAGAATAGATGGCGAAGTAACCTACGAGTGCAAGGTCGGAAGTGCACTGACAACGTGGTAATAGTTTGGATAACAAACATTAAGTGTCCAACGAGCGAATGAGGGGACACTGCTATCGAGCAAACATTTTTTAATTATTACCATGTACCGCAATATTTTAGATGAGCTGATAAAGAGTCACTCAAACATGGCACATATCGCCCAATCGACTTAAGTTGCGCGATTGTATCGGTATGATAGAGATAGCTATGATATAACACATGATTTTTAGTATATTATGCGTGCACTTTCACATGGTTGCCTATACAGTATTGTGAGTATTGTTCTCGAGAAAAGAAAACGTTCATCAGACGAATAAATGCGTGGGCTTTTTTATGAAGATATTTACGATCATCTCACGACGCAGGAATTGAAACTCAGATTCGTGCGGGATTGAATTGGCACCAATGATTGATTTAGACTGCCTCTCGGATTCATTGTTTCGAAACGGCAGGTGCATTAGTAAAGCTTGAGGAATAGAGCCATTAATAATAATACATAATACTCCTTCCATTCAAGAAGGTTCCATTCAATCTATTCAATATTCAATATGCAAGCCACGTGTTCTTATGGCAAGTGTTCTTGTCACGACAGGTCCGATTCGCAAGTCGCTTCTTCTACGAAAACCTGCTCAGCGTGCGGTATCGTTTCCTACTGATCAAAACAGGCGCAAGTCAAAGATTGGCCTTGCCATAAGAAACTGTGCTCCGGGTTCAGCCCTTTCAAGAAAATACCTGGTGAGCTTTCCACTTATCATAAGCTTGCACTGAATAAAATCACATTTGACCTCCCATCTATAGAAGACGAGTACCGAAAGAGGTATCCAGGAGCCAAGCTGCGTTATCTTTACATTCAAGGAGGTCTACATGCTACACAAGAGATGGTTACAAGTAATTTGCGCATGTTAAATGTAGACGTGGACAATGATCTGGAAAATATGCTAAAGAGATGGCAAGAAGTGAGCCCTGAAGTCTTCGATTTTGCCGGCCAAGCTCGCGTTGGAGAAGTTTTCAAGGAGAAGAAGTACATGCCCTACAAGCCAAAGGCGCCCCAACAGTTCCGTAACACCCCGCTTGCTGACCCAACAGTGCTTGTGAATGGTAAATCTATTGTGGATATTGGATTTGTAGATTTTGGGATCACATTTGACTCTGCTGGGTCTATCCAGTTTCACGGAGAACCTGTTACAGTACTAGGTTTCGATATGGACCCATTCTGTGTGGCCAAGTCGTTGGTGATGCATACTATGATAAAGTCGAAACAAGTCAGTGCTAGGTCTATCGTAGAGGTCTGGCTTAGTTCTCTCTGGTCCAAGGCCACTCTTAGCGCCTTTAAAAGAGAACCCGGTTTATTCTAGACCAAGATGAGGATGCCGATCTCAATGACGAAGTGAAGGTCATCATTGAGTACTGGAACAGGGAAAAGAAAATGTCCTCGAAAGCTGCCCTTCAATTTTAAATGGAAGGTCTGATGCACGATCCCGATAGCAATTTTGCAATGATCTGCTGCTTACTTGCTCAAGAGTTTGACCGTGTCGCCTATCTACGATACTTTCTCACTAAAGCACTGTACGAAGACGATTCAATGACGATGGGGAGCATCGTAATGAACACAGTCAACGAAGATATTGGTATCAAACAGGCTTTTGAAAGCTGTTACGAGGCTGCCCCAGCACGTATCCACACGTCGTTTGCAGGAGCTGCAACTGGTTCAAGTGTCAGTGGCCGCACCATTAACTTCTTTGAAAGTAACATGGAAACTTATATGCGCCACATTCAAAACGGGACAATTGTGTTCACTCCAAAACTTGGTACCTTGTCGGAAAACAACTCCGTGTTGATACAGGAAATCAAGGATGCGAAACCTTTCATCATTTCATGGAGCAACATTGTTGACTATATTCATCCGCAAACGTTTCACAATATTGCTAAGGCAGTGTCCTGTGAAGATACAGCACATTATCTCCACTCGTGTAATTGGACTAGTAGGGTGTTTGGGACGGATGTTTACGACCTCAACCTAGATTGTCGCCTATTCTTCTATTCGATAGGACTCATTATTGTCGAAACTAGCCATTCTTCTATGGACGAAGGGTTTACCAAACAAGGCACTTATCATTTCAGGGACATCAGTGCAGCGGTTTTGGGAAGAAAATTTATTGATGAGTTCTTTCAAAAGGACAGTAAGTGAATTGTTCATGTTTTAATGGCAACACGCCTCTGAAAATGCCATTTCGTTTTGCAAGGGGTGTCACGGCAGCTTCTATTATTTTTGCTTACGAGGAAACCGGTATCTCGTTTGGTCGAGATACGTATGATTTTAGTGCGGACGAAGTAGGATACTAAACCCTGCATTCAAGGTGAAGATAATCTGAAATTTGTTCACCTATAAACTTTAGAAAGACCGTTTATTCTTTACGAAAATGTTACATAGCTTCAAATACATTCCAAGGTATCTTGGTAATGTAGCGGCCGTTCGCAATAGATACACTGGATTCAATGCGAGTCAGAAATGGCAGACCTAACTTACTTTGACCAGCAACAGTACCCATTTCGCCTAAGCTTGGTACAAGGAGGATTCTGGCACCTTTGGAACCCTCTGAGAAGGTAGAATATGACGTCAAGTCCAAGACTAGTGCCACAAAGAGAATACAACAAACGACTCCGTTTAAAAGCGCCAATGTCGAACAGCATGGAGTTCCAAAGGTCAAGCGAAGGCCGCAAACTATTCCCAAGTCTCCCCTTCTTGGCGCAAGGTGAAAATCTGATAACAAGCAATCATCCGCAAAGTTGAAAACTTCTGATAAGTAAGTTTAGAAGTAGCTATTTTCCACCTTGTCAACAAAGCGAATCGAATCAAAGAATTATTGTAAAACATTTTTTCATTAATACCATGTTGAATGTATCGCAATATTTTAGATTAGCTGATAAAGAGTCACTCACACATGGTACACATCGCCCATCGCCCAGTGACAGAATTAGCGCCATTGTATCGGTATGATAGAGATGACTATGATATAAACAAATGATTTTTAGTATAAATTATGCGTGCAACTTTCACATGGTTCTGTACGCTATTGTGTAAATATTCATGCTGGACTACTTGTAAGTCGAGGAATCCACGCCCTCTGAAATTTTTGCAACTCTACTGCATACCAATATAGCTCCATGTCAAACGAATTTTTCTCCACGATAGTTTGGTACAACTTGCTATCTTCCTTGATCCTTTCACCAACACTTTGATATACTGCAAAGTCTCTATCAAATTCAGACTTGATGACGTCTCTCTTGCAACTTTTGACCTGGGGAGAATCATAGTCCCAAAAGAAGTAATCTTCGTACAGTTCCATTGCACCATAGATATCATCCTGAAGGCCAATAACAAACTTGGTCCGTAAGAGTTCTTTGCTCCACTGAAGTTTTATTGATATCAAAGTATGAATACGTTAGTATGGAGTTATGAGTTCTGATATCAGTATTGTCGTCTACCACTCTACTTACTTGAAGACAAATATCGTCGGTGATCGCTGGACTCCAACATCCACCGATGAATGAAGTCATGTGGTTTCCTATGTAGTATTTTGAATTAATATATTCCTCAAGTGTCATCTCCCTCAACACCTCTTCGGCTGCATTTTGAGTGAATGTGTAGTATTCGGAAACAGTTCGGTCGACAGGATGCCTCATCAACGTGTAAAGACGGGCTT